>Ga0080007_1068585_pt1 | contig 14168 bp, 14 predicted proteins | sample OctOCTMetagenome_FD_69210 | JGI IMG/M metagenome (GOLD analysis project Ga0080007, IMG submission 69210) | Hot spring and microbial mat streamer communities from Octopus Spring Streamers, Yellowstone National Park, USA - OCT_B (SPADES... | ecosystem: Environmental > Aquatic > Thermal springs >...
CATAATTTGGCTAATTATGAATAGGTAGTTCTTCATTTGAGAAGGTGGGGGTTAGGTTTCCGAACAAGAAGGTTGAAAAATTAAAAATTTATGCTTTAAAATTTTGGCGCTGGACAACTTGTTATATACATTATCGTAAGGTGGTTAAGGGGTAAGGGACGAGGCACGGGTTTTTATCGTCCCTATAAGGGGTTGAAACTCAAATCTTTTATAATTTTATGCGCTTGACCCCAGCTGTTTTTATCGTCCCTATGAGGGGTTGAAACTATGTCTTTTGTATATTCTGATGTTTGTTATTTTGGAAGTTTTTATCGTTCCTATGAGGGGTTGAAACTTTCTAAGAGAATGTTTTTTGTAAAACTCGCCTTCCGAGTTTTTATCGTCCCTATAAGGGGTTGAAACTATTTTGCTTTGTCTATGTATCTGTCTGGTGTAATTTGTTTTTATCGTCCCTATAAGGGATTGAAACAGCTAATTGAAAACAAAAAACTAAAAAAATTTCACTTTATAAAAATAATAACTAAACATCTCAACTTTAAAATTTAAAAACTATGTCAAATTACAAATTCTTGAAAATTCTTAAAGAAAATGATGTTTTATATGTTGGATTAAATAGACCTGAAAGTAAAAATGCCTTTAATGAATTCTTAATAGAAGAATTAACAAATGCTTTTAGTAATTTGCCTGAAGATATAATTTGTGTTGTTCTTTATGGAGAAGGGGATAGTTTTTGTGCGGGTGCAGATTTAGATTGGATGAAAAGAATGGGAGAAAGTTCATTTGAAGAAAATAGAAATTCAGCTTATTTAATGTGGAAAATGTATGAGACAATTGAAAATTGTCCTTATGTCTTAATTTCAAAGGTTCATGGATATGTTCTTGGAGGTGGTATGGGTTTAATTAGTTGTAGTGATATTGTTATAAGTGATATTAATGCTAAATTTGGTTGGACAGAGGTTAGACTTGGTCTTGTTCCAGCAGTTGTTTCAACATTTTCAATAAGAAAAATTAATGATAGTTTCGCAAGAAGATATTTTTTAACAGGTGAGATATTTGACGCTAAAACTGCTCAAAAAATTGGACTTGTTCATGAAGTATTAAATCCAGATGAAATTGAAAATAAACTAAAAGAAATTATTGAAATTCTGAGAAAAAATGGAAAGAATGGCATGAAACTGACTAAACAATTACTATTGAAATTAAGGCAAAGAACAGAAAAAGACATAATAGAATTTTGTATTGATACAATAGCAAAAGCAAGAAGTGAAAAAGAAGCTCTTGAAAGAATAAATAAATTTTTAAATAAATGAAAGAGGATAAAAAATATATAAAACTTTGTTTTAAATTGGCAGGAATTTCAAGAGGTTATGTATCACCAAATCCACTTGTTGGTGCTGTAATTGTTAAAAAAAATAGAATAATAGGTATTGGATATTTTAGAAGATATGGAGATAAACATGCTGAAATAAGAGCAATTGAAGATGCAGGAGATGATGTTAAAGATAGCACATTATATGTAAATCTTGAACCTCATTCTTATTATTCAAATAATCCACCTTGTACTGATGCGATTATAAAATCAGGAATAAAAAGAGTTGTTATTTCAAATATAGACCCAAATCCAAGAGTAAATGGAAATGGAATAAAAATTTTAAGAGAAAATAATATAGATGTAGAAGTTGGAGTTTTAGAAAATGAAGGAGAAAAATTAAATGAATTTTATTTTCACTATGTAAGGAAAGGAAAACCATTTGTAATTTTAAAATTTGCTCAAACACTTGATGGATTTATAGCAGATTTAAATTATAATTCAAAATGGATAAGCTCTGAAAGTTCAAGAAAATTCGTTCAAAAATTAAGAAGTTATGTTGATGCTATTGCTGTTGGTTCAAAAACAATTTTAAGAGATAATCCATATTTAACTGTTAGAGATTTTTACAGACCAAAACAACCATTAAAAGTTATATTTGATGAAGAACTTGAAACGATAAAATATATGGAAAAATTAAATGTTTTTAAAGATGGGAAAGTTTTAATTTTCACAAAATCTGATAAAATTTATCATTTTGAGAATGTTGAAATTATAAGAATAAATTCTATTGAAGATGCCTTAATTGAACTTGGAAAAAGAAAAATTATTAGTCTTCTTGTGGAAGGCGGAAGTCAATTACTTTCAAGTTTTTTTGAAAGTCAAATGTTTAATAAAATTTATGTTTTTATAAGTCCAAAAGTTTTTGGAAAAGGCTTAAATCCATTTAGTAATTTCATAGGCTCATTTGAAGATAAATTAAAATTGGATAAAATAAAAAAATTTGAGGATGATATATTAGCAATTTATTATAAGAAATTCTAACAACATGGAAAATTATAACCTTTTAAATTCATTTTTTGATGCCAATTGTGAAAAGCCTCAATAACATCTGGATAAATATCCAATGAAAAAATGCCAATTGGATTTTCAAGACCAAAATAATCAATAAAAACCATTATTAAAAGAATTTCTTCATAGTATTGATATTCCTCAACAATTGGCATTTTAAACTTAATATATAAAAATTGTTTAAGATAGTCTAACATTCCAAAATTTTAATGCTTTATTTTCACCCAAAAATAAGCCTTCCTCTTTGATAAAACTTTAAAATTTTTTAACTTGTCCTTAATTCACTTAATTTTCCTAACAAGACCCCACCTTTTTATACCTACACTTATTTTTTATGTTAATGGTTTATTCCTTTCAAAAAATCCTATAAATTACCTTGAACTTACATTACTGATTTTAATTTCATCATTTGCCTATGTCTTAAATCAAATTTATGATATTGAAAGTGATAAGATAAATAAAAAAATTTTCATTTTAACGGAAAATAAAATTTCAATATCATCCGCTAAGAAATTTTCCTTTTTTCTTTTAATTTTAAGTTTATTATTTTCTATGTTTGTGGAAAATAGATGGTTATTTTTAGGGCTTATTGCTTTGTCAATACTTTACTCATTAAAACCATTTAGTTTTAAAGACAAACCAATTTTAGATGTGATAACAAATTCCATCGGCTATGGGTTTTTTGTTTTTAGTATTGGATATAAAGAAATTTCAAAAGAAAGCTTGATTTTTATTTTGATAATGTCATCAGCTTATCTCATAACTGCTATAATGGATTATGAAGGTGATAAAAAATCTAATAAAATTACAACACCTGTTTATATTGGAATTTTCAATTCACAACTAATTTCAATTTTAATTTTAATTATTTCATTCATAATTGCTCCTTATGGATATATCAAATTAGCTTGTATTCTTTCTTTAATTTTTTTAGCTTTTGATTACTACAAATTAGCATTAGCAGTTCCCTCTTTAATTCTCTTAATTTATCCATCAATAAAAGGTTATTTTGAAATTTTGGTATTATCAGTAATTTTCTTACTCTCATCAGAAATTTATTATAGAATCTTCTTTAAGAAAAGCCATTTCCTTTAAAATTTTCTTTATGACAGAAAAAGAAATAATAATAGCAACAAAGCAAGACATTAAAATTTTATATAGGAAATTAAGTTTAAATTTAGAAAAAAAGCTTGAAGAAAGTAAAACTAAAATTGAAAAGGCATTAGAGAACAAGCTTGAAGAAAAGAGATTTCAAATTGAAAAAGCATTAGAAAATAGGCTTGAGGAAAAAAGACTTGAAATTGAAAAAACAATAAGAATAGAAATGGAAAAAATAAGAAGTGAATTTCAATTAGAAATTGAGAAAATAAGAGCAGAAAGTAATGAGAGGATGAGCCAAATGGAAAACAAATTTAGATTGGAAATTGAAAAAATAAGAGCAGAAATTGAAATTAAACTACAAGCTATGAAAAATTCTTTATTAAAATGGATTATTGGTCTAATTTTAGCTCAAACGTTAACTATTCTAATGGCAGTTGCTCTAAAATGATTAAGAGAAACTTAAATTATGTTAATTCTTGACTTTTTCAATTCCAAAATAAAAGAAAAAACATCTGTCACAATTGGCTCATTTGATGGTTTTCATTTAGCTCACAAATTCATTATAAACTTAACCATTCAAACCTCAAAATTATTAAATTCAAAAAGCTTAATTTTTATATTTATTGAGCATCTTTATAAAAATTCAGATTTAATTTTAACAAAAGAAGAAAAATTGGAAATGTTAAAAAATTTTGATGTTGATTTTGTTGTTTTACTTGATAAGAGAACATTTGAAATAACAAGAGAAGAGTTTTTAAAAATTTTAAAAGAAAACTTCAATGTAAATTGGATTATTGTTGGGTATAATCACAGATTTGGATATAAAAGGCAAGGTGATACATTTTTCCTTAATGAAAATATAAAAAATTATGAGTTTGGACTTACTATTGTTCCACCGATTAAAATTGAAAATATAGAAGTTAGCTCAACTAATATAAGAAAATTCATAAAAGAAGGGAAAATTGAAATTGCTAATAAATTATTAGGTTATAATTTCTTTTTAGAAGGTGTTGTAGAAAAGGGTAAAGGATTTGGTAGGCAAATTGGATTTCCAACTGCTAATATCAAAGTTAAGGATGAGAAAATTATTCCTTTTGAAGGTGTTTATCTAACAAAAACTTATATTGAAAATAATGAATTTTTTTCCGCAAGTTATGTAAAGGATACTATTGAAACATACATTTTTAATTTTAATGAAAATCTATATAACAAGGTTATTAAAGTTGAATTTATAAGAAGGATTAGTGATGTTTTAAGAACTGAAAGTGTTGAAGAACTTAAAAGAAAAATTGAAAATGATATAAATTTAGCTAAAAGTTTGATTTCATCATGATTATTTATGGTAAGAATGTAGTTTTATGTGCTTTAAATTCAAAATTTAAAATTTCAAAGGTTTTGATTTATGAGAACTTAAAAGATAAAGAAAAATTTATTCAGCTTTGTCAATTTAAAAATGTTCCTTATGAACTTGTTAGTAAATTTAGATTAGAGCAATTGGTAAAAGATGATAATCATCAAGGAATATGTGCTTATTTTGATGATGAGCTTCAAATTAAAGTTCAAGATAACATAAATAACTTTATAAATAGCAATAATAAGATAATTTTAATAACTGATAGAATTCAAGACCCTTATAATTTTGGCTCAATTATAAGGACTGCTCAACTTCTAAATGTCAATAATATTATTTCAACATATACGCAATCTGTAAAAATAACACCGAGTGTTATAAAAGCCTCCGCTGGTGCTATATTTTATATAAACTTTTCATATTCAGATAATGTCAAAAGAGTTATTCAGATTTTAGAAGAAAAGCAAGTAAGAATTTTTGCTCTTGAAAGAAATGGTGAATATATTGAAAATGTTAATATAGGAAATGAAAAAATTGCTCTTATTGTAGGCTCCGAACATTATGGTATTAGAAAATCACTAATTGACTTATCTGAAAAAATTTTAACTTTAAGAGCTTATAATAATCAAGTTAATTCATATAATGTTTCAAATGCAGTTTCAATTGCTCTTTATATATTGGCAATAAAGCAGTGCTTGTCCAATAAAAAATGTTAAGTAATTGATTATCAATAAGTTATAAAAATTTCAGGGAATTATAGATTTTATCGGGGGTTCATTTAGGTGGGCGAAAACTCCTTGACGAAAAATGAGCATTTATAAGCCGAAGGCTTAAATATGGGGCGGATGGGAAAACATAGAAAAATAAATAATTCCAAAATTATTAGACAATCCAAAAAGGTAGTGCTTTGTCCAATAAATAGTGTTGAATGATTGATAATCAATAACTTATAAAAATTTTAAGAAATTACTCAATTTATCGGGGGTTCATTTAAGGGGGCGAAAGCCCCCTGCCGAAAAATGGGCATTTATAAGGCGAAGCCTTATTTTTAGGGCGGGTGGGGAAAATATAATAAAATAAATAATTCTAGAATTATTGGACAATCCAAAAAGGCAGTCTCCCTATGCTTTAAAATTTCAATTAATGCTATTAAGTTTAAGAGTTAAAAACTTCTTGCTTTTGAAAGAAGCTTATTTAGAATTTAGTAACGGGTTTAATGTTTTAACTGGTGAAACAGGTGCAGGTAAATCATTGCTATTAAAAGCTTTAAGTTTGGCTCTTGGTGATAGAGTTGATTGGGAGGTTTTTTCTGATCAAAAATCAATAATTGAGCTTGAGATGTTAATTCCTGATGAATATGTAAAAATTTTTGAAAATTATGGTATTGAGATTGAAAATAATATCCTTAACTTGCGAAGAATCATAGAAGGTGATAAAAAGAAAAGTAGAATTTATGCTAATGACAATCTTGTACTTTCAAAAACAATAAATGAAATTTTAAGGAATTTAATTGAGATTCACGGACAATATGAAACTTATAAGTTATTTGATGAAAGCTATCAAATGGAAATCCTTGATAGATATGCCAAGTCAAGAGTTTTTGAAAGTGATTACCAAACCAAAATTATTGATAAGTATGCTAATAATGAAGATTTATTGGAAGAATATAGAAATGTATATAAACATTGGATTGAAATTAGAAATTTATATTTTGAATTTCAAGAAAAAAAAGAAAGGTATGAGCAAGAGCTTGATTTTTTAAAATACCAATTAAATGAAATTGAAAGTGCTAATTTGAAAGTTGGAGAGGAAGAAGAGCTAATTAAAAAACTTGATTACCTTAAAAAAATTGAGCAAATTAAAGAAGTTAAGATGTTAATTGATGAATTAATTTTTTCAAGTGAAGATAGTGTCCTATCAAAGCTATCTTTAATTTTAAGAAAATCTCAAAACTTAAATGAAATTGATGAATTTAAAGAAATTTCAAATAAAATTGAAAATGTTATATACGAAATTAAGGAATTAAAAGAAATTTTGAGGAATTTTGAATTTGAAGATTATGAAAATATAAATATTATTCAAGAAAGACTTTTCTTTTTAAATAAATTAAAAAAGAAATATGGCAAAAGTATTGAAGAATTGATAAATTACAAGGAGGAGCTTAAAGATAAAATAAAAAAAATGGAAAATTTACCATTTGAAATTGAAAATTTAGCAAGAGAGCTATATGATACTGAAAACTATTTAAATAAATTGGCGGATGAAATTAGCAAAAGAAGGAAAACCGCAAGTAAAAAATTTAGAAGTGAAATGATAAAGTACCTTAAAGAACTTGGTATGCCTGATTCAGAATTTATAATAAATTTTGAAGAAATTCCAATTGGATATAATGGAAAAGATAAAATTGAGTTTTTATTTTCTTCTAATAAGGAATTTCCAGCAAAACCTTTAAAGAAGGTAGCGTCAGGTGGAGAGCTTTCAAGATTGGCACTTGCCTTAAAACTTATTATTGCAGGTAAAGAAAGTCCTTCAACACTTATATTTGATGAAATTGATACAGGTATTGGTGGTCAAATTGCTTTAAAAGTTGCTCAGAAACTTAAAGAATTATCAAAATTCTATCAAATTATTGTAATTACACATCTTCCTCAAATTGCAAGTTTTGCTCAAAAACACTTTTTAATAACAAAAAAAGATAGTATCACAGACATAAGAGAAATAAAAGATAATGAGAGAATTGTTGAAATTGCAAGAATGTTATCAGGTATTGTTTCAGAGGAAAGCCTTGAGCATGCAAAAACTTTACTTTCTAATTCATATGCTTTATAATTTTGGCACTAATTATGATTAGAATAAGTGAAGGTAAGGTTTTACCAGGTAGTTGTAAGACATTTTCAGTTGGTTTCTCATCTAATAATAAGCCATTTATTGCAGGTGTAGAAGCGGGCAAAGACGCCCTTGAAGCACTAAGCACAAAAAATGTTTCATTTGCTATATCAATTATTACAAAAAATTATGAATATAAGAAAGTCATTGAAGGAATAAAGCAAGTTCTTCCTAACATAACTATTGTTTCTTTACTTTCTGATGATATTACAACTTATGAATGCTACTCAGATAAGGGCGTTGCTGTTGGTTTATTTAGTAATGATTTTAAAATTGATTATTATTTAGCAAAGGGGTTTTCTTTAAGTTCAAAGAAAGCCCTTAAAGATGCTTTTTCTGAAATTCTAAATAGTCCAAAAATTTATAAGAATGATATATTGTTATTTATTATCCCAGGCTCAATACCATTAGCAGGTCAAAATTCAATTATTACAATAGAGGAAGTAAAGGAAAAATTTGATGGTATAGTTGGAGGTGTTATTGGAAAGTTAAATAGTGTTGAGTATCAAACATTTATTATAGATGATAAGGCATGGACTGATCACGCAATTATAATAAGAATTCAAACAAATGAAAACTTTTCTTTATCTCAAAGTTATGGTTTTCATCCTTTAAGACCATTTGTTGTGACATCTGTAAAAGGTGATATGATAATAAGTTTGGATGATGGACCTGCGTTTTATTCATTAATTAATGTTTTATCAAAGAGAGGAATTGATGATGGTCAAATAAGAGATCCTGTTAAGGCACAAAAACTTTTATCATCTTTTCAATTTGCTGTTGCTGATAAATCAAGACCTGGTTTATTTAGGTCAATTGTTCCACTTGCCATTACAGAAAAGGGTATAAGAATTAATTCATTTATAAATGAAAATTCAACACTATGGCTTATGGAATTTAGTAAAGAAGAGATATTTGAAGGTGTTGATAAAATGTCGGGAAGAATTTTAAATAGTTTAAAATCAATTTCAGGAGGTATTATTTTTGAAAATACGATAAGAAAAATTCTTCTTGGAATAGATGATTATGTAAAAGAGAAAAAAATTATTTGGGATAATTTAAAATCGCCATTTTTAGTTATTGAAACAATAGAGGAGATTGTATATAGTGAAAATCTTTACGGAGGAAGTCATAGTGGCTCAATTTTAGGAATTTTTTATGAAGGAGGTAAATGATGGAAAAGATAGAAGAGCTTTTAAATCAACTTATAAGAAAAGTGCCTCAAATAAGAGCTGCTGCTGTTGTTAATACGGAGGGAATTGTTATATCATCAGTTCTTGAAGGTGATGTAAGTGAGGAAAATTTTGGAGCCATGTCAGCAGCTCTTTTGGGGCTCGGTGATAGTGTTTTGTCAGAAGTTAAAGGAGGTAAATTATCTGAAATATATGTAAAGGGAATTGATAAAATGATACTTCTTTCAAAAATATCAAAAGATCATCTACTCTCACTTTCCATTACTTCTGATGCTCCACTTGGACTTTTGCTTGTTGAAGTTAGAAAAACTGCTAAACTTATAAGCTCAGTTCTTGCTGAAATAGAAAAATCACAACCTACTGTTGATATAAGTGATTTGCTTGGAGGTGATACATCTATTATAGAAGGTTTATCATTTAAAGATTTATTGGAAGAATGAGGAGGAAAAATCATGTTCATAGACACTAAGAAAAAAGAAATTAATGTAAAAATTGTTTATTATGGTCCTGCTTTATCAGGCAAAACAACAAATTTAAAAGTTATTTATGCTAAACTAAATCCAAAATTTAGGGGGGAGCTTGTTACTGTTGATACGAAAGGTGAAAGAACATTATATTTTGATTTTCTTCCTGTTGAGATTACACTTGCAGGTGGTTTTAAAGTAAAGTTTCATATTTATACTGTTCCTGGTCAAGTATTTTATAGAGCTTCAAGGAAGCTTGTTTTAAAAGGTGCTGATGGTATTGTTTTTGTAGCAGATTCTTCACCAGAAAGGAGAGAAGCAAATATACAGATTATGCAGGAACTTTCAGAAACACTTGAAGAGCAAGGAACACCCCTTGGAACAATTCCTCTTGTTTTACAATATAATAAGAGAGATGTACCTAATGCTCTTGATGTTGAAACACTACAAGCGGACTTAAACCATCTAAATGCCCCCTATTTCTTGGCAGTAGCAAGTCAAGAGAAAGGCGTTTTTGAAACACTTGATGCTATTGTTAAACTTGTTATTAAGAAACTAACAAGTAAAGCGCCTGTATGAGTATTACATCAATTGGAAATTTAATTGATTTAAGCTCTGATATTCTTTTGGAGCTTGATAATAATTACAATATTAAAGTTTCAAATAAAAAATTTAAAGATTATTTTGGTGAAATTGATAATTTCTTCTTGATTTTTCCTGAATCATATAAAGATGCTGTAATGAGGCTTATTGAAAATACTAAAAAAACTTTAACACCGCTAAACATAAGAATACCTATCATTACAAAAGACAAACAAGAAGTTGCTTATCTAAAAATTTTCCCAATTGAAAGAGGAATTCTTATTTCTATAAGACCCCAAAAAGTTTCAAGTATAACCGAAGATATATTAAATACAATTGATTATGGCATTATTTTAATTTCAAAAGAAGGCAATTTAATTTACTCAAATAATTATGCGAAAAATTTTGAGGATTATTATGGTGAGATTGTGAAAAATGTCTTAAAGAGACAAGATAAGTCTTTTGAATTAAATATAAAAGATAAAGTATTTGAGGTTGCTCAGAAGGATTTTGAAACAAAAATTAGTGGAAAAATTATATTATTTAGGGATATTACACAAATTAAAAGAATGCATGACTTAATGTCCTTAGTTGATAGATTAAGCTCAGTTGGTTTAATTGCTGCCTCTCTTGCTCATGAGATTAAAAATCCTCTTACAAGCATAAAAGTTTTAGCTCAAACCTTAGCTAATGATTTAAGTAATGACAAAAAGGAAATCGCTTTGAGAATATCAAGACAAATTGATAGAGTAAATGAATTAATATCAAAACTTTTAATATATACAAAGCCTTCAAAATCAAAGCCAATTTATATAAATCCAATTGAAGTAATAGAAGAAGTGGAAGGAATTCTATATGGTCAAATTCTAAACAAGAAAATTAAGTTTTATAAGGAGGTTAGTCAAAATGTTGAAATTTTCGTGGATCCAAAAGATTTACAGCAAATACTTTTAAATTTAGTTTTAAATTCAATAGATGCTGTGGATGAAGGTGGATATATAAAAATAGAAGTTGGATTATCGGGAATTGTATCAGATGATTTAGAGCCACTTGCTTACATTAAAGTTATTGATAATGGAATTGGAATTCCCTCTGATAAATTAAAGGAAATTTTTTACCCATTTTGGACAACAAAAAAAGGTGGAACTGGTCTTGGTTTATTTGTTGTTCATAAACTTGTTAAGGATAATGGGGGTATGATAGAGGTGGAGAGTGAGTTAAATCGTGGGACTGTATTTACTTTATATTTTAAAGGGAGGTTGAAGAATGAGAAGAATAATGATAGTAGATGATGAAGAAGATATTGTTTTAGGACTTTCAAGATTTTTAAAGAAAAACGGATATGATGTTGTTTATGAAACAAGTCCTAAAAAAGCCTTAGAATTACTATCCGCTGAGCCAAGTGATATACTTATAGCAGATGTCAAGATGGATGAAATGTCAGGATTAGAGCTTATAAATGAAGCAAGAAAGAAAAATCCAGATATAAAAATCATTATCATGACTGCAAGAGGCTCAGAGGAAATTGAAAGAATTAGTTATGAAAGAGGTGCCCTTGAATATCTTGAAAAACCATTTGATGTTGAATATCTTTTAGAAGTTCTAAAAAAAATAGAAGCTGGTGGATTTAAAGGTGTTGTTAAGGAACTTGGACTTATTGACTTTTTAAATATATTACATATGGAAAGAGCATTAGCTGTTGTAAATGTTACATCAGCAGTAGGGAGTGGTAAAATATATTTTCAAGATGGCGAAATTGTTCATGCTCAATTTGTTAATCTTGAAGGAACAGATGCTTTAAAAGAAATAATTAATTTAAAAGGTGGCTCATTTAGTGTAGAAAGAAATATAAAACCTCCAAAAACAACTATTAGAAAATCATTTAATAATTTAATGCTTGAATTATTTGCTAAAACAGATGAGGAAGTAGCAGAGGTTGAAGTTGAGGAATTTAGTATAATTAGTCAAGTTAAAAAAATTCCTAATGAAGTTTATCAAAAGCTTGATAAGGAAATTTCCTCACTATTTAGCTTTGATAGTAATTTAAAAGGCTTTGGCATATATGATAGTGAAGGAAATACTTTATACTTAAAAGGTGAAGATTTTGGCTCTCTTATTTCAGAGCTTTCAAGAATTAAAGGATTTGTTGAATGCTCAATTGAGCTTGAAAATAATAAAATCATCTATATAAAAAAAGAAGATGATAACTTCTTTGTTATTGAAATCTCAAATACATCTTTATCTCTTATAAAGGTTAGATTTCCAAAAATGATAAATAACTTAAAAGAAATTATAAAAGGAGGAAAGTGATATGGAAAAGATACAACAAGTTCTAAAAAATCTTTCTCAAGAGCTTCCAGGTTATGTTGCAGGTGCTATTGTAGAAGGTGAAGAGGGACTTACTGTTGTTGAAGAAAAAAAAGTTCCCGATATTGATATTCAAATAAGTGCTGCTTATAGCGTTGAATCCTTAAAATTCCAAGAAAGAATCGTTAGCTCTTTAAATAGCTCTGATAAACCAAAATTTATATTATCAATAAGTAATAATTATTTAATAATTACTCAACCTATAAACAATAGCAATTTTTATTTACACATAATAACAAATAGAGAAAAAAGCTCACTTGGAATAATAGTTGCTTTACTTTCAAGATATGAGCAAATTTTAAATAAGGCTATATCTGATTGGGTTTTATGAGGGGTAGAGCCTATGGAATAACTGACTTAGGCAAAAAAAGACCTAAAAATGAAGATTTTTTTGCTATGGATCCATCAATTGGATTATTTATTGTTGCAGATGGACTTGGTGGAAGAATGTCTGGTGATAAAGCAAGTTATGAAGCAACACAAACATTTATTGAAAAATTAAAAAATTTAATTGGATATTATGACGAGCCAAAATTAATTCTTGAATCAGCTTTTAAAGAAGCAAGTAAAAGAGCTTATGAAATAAGTAATTCTGATGAATATTATGGAGCAATGACAACATTTACAGCTTTATTTTTATTCAAATCAAAGTTTTATATTGTTCATGTTGGTGATACAAGGGTTTATTTGTTAAGAGCAAATAAATTTTTTGTTCAATTAACCGAGGATGACACTCAGGCACAAGTTCTTGTAAAGAAAAAAGCATTATCTCCCAAAGAAGCAGAAGTTCATCCATCAAAGCATGTTCTTACAAAAGCTCTTGGTCATAAACCAATTATAAGACCAAAATTATATATTGGAAATGTAATGAATGGTGATAAATTTTTATTATGCTCTGATGGATTATATATCTATTTTTCAAGTGATGAATTGAAAGAAATAATAAAAAAATATAAGCCAAAAGAAGCTGTTGAAATTTTAGTAAAATTGGCAAATGATAGAGGGGGTGAAGATAACATAACTGCTATTGTTGTTGAGATAATAAAAAGTGATAATTCAATTTTTGGACAAATGAAAGCACTTCTTGAGGTTATTTTCTCTAATAAGTGAAGCTTTAAGCTGTTAGAATTATTGGACAACGCAAAATAATTGCTCACTCATCCTTTAAAATTATCAAACTATGATAGAAAAATTAAATAGGGTTTTTGAAAAATTACCACCTGAACATAGAGACATAATGAGAGAAGCATTTACTATTCTTATTGAAGAAGTTATAAATGCTGTTGTTAAGGATAATGAAAGAATATGGCAAGTTATTGAAAAAACTTGGCAAACTATGAAAGAAAGATTTGAGAGACAAGAAAAGGAAAATGAAAGAATATGGCAAACAATTGAAAGAGTTTGGCGAGCTATTGAAAAATTGGAAAAGACTATGAGAGAGGGATTTGAAAGGCAAGAGAAAGAAAATGAAAAGATATGGCAAGCTATAAAGGAGGGTTTTGAAAGACAAGCACAAGAAAATGAAAAAATGTGGCAAGCAATTAAGGAAGGATTTGAAAGACAAGAAAAGGAAAACCAAAGAATTTGGCAATCTATTGAAGAATTAAGAAAAGATATGAAAGAAGGATTTGAAAGAATGAATAGGAAAATTGATGGATTAGGAGCAAGATGGGGACTAATGGCAGAAGAAACATTTAGAGCAGGATTAAAAACGATAATTGAAGATTTAGGTTATGCTGTTGAAAATGTTGTATTTTTTGATGATGAAGGATATGTCCTTTTAAAGCCAAGCAGAATAGAAATTGATATAATTATTAAAGATGGAAGAAAAATAGCAGTTGAAA
>Ga0080007_1070918_pt1 | contig 14078 bp, 23 predicted proteins | sample OctOCTMetagenome_FD_69210 | JGI IMG/M metagenome (GOLD analysis project Ga0080007, IMG submission 69210) | Hot spring and microbial mat streamer communities from Octopus Spring Streamers, Yellowstone National Park, USA - OCT_B (SPADES... | ecosystem: Environmental > Aquatic > Thermal springs >...
CATCTCTAAACTGTATCTGTGCATCCATCTCCAGTTCAAGAGGATCTACCCTTAAACCCTTGCAGGCGAAGGCTAAAACAGTTCTTATTTTGCTAATGTCAAGGTCTTCCAAAGTGCCCGCACGCTTGACTACCTTCATGGGATACCCTCCTTAGAAGGGATTTTAACGAGGTTTTTGTTTCTTACCCTACATTGCGGAGTGTAGGACAAGACTTAGTATTTAGCGTAAAATTGATAAATAGGAGGTTGTGGCAATGGAAGTAAAACTTAGCAAGCATTCTTTGGACGGTGCCTTGATGGTGATAGAGAAGGTAATTGGTGGTGAAATTCCTTTGCCTCAGCTGGCTTTGATAAAAGTTTCTTGCTTTATCGGGTATGCCCAGTTTCAGGCTACCAACTTGGAGACTTATCTAACAATTCAGGTGCCCGTAGAACAGACGCTGGAGGCGGGGGCGGTATGTGTGTCTGCGGAAAGGTTTTTGGAGATTGCAAAAGCAGGGAGTGGAAAGGTGAAACTTTTTACGAAAAATGGAAATCTTGTGGTTCAATCAGGTAATGTAAAGGGTGAGACTTTTTTGCTGCCCGTAGGAGAATTCCCAACCTTTCCTGTGCCCACCTATCAATCCACGCTTCCGACTAAGCTTTTGCTTTCTGCTATAGAGAAGGTTGGGTTTGCAATAGCTAAGCACAAGAATGCCATGGGGTATGGATATCTGTTTGTGGGTGGAGAAGGAGACACGATCTATTTTGTGGGGGCAGATGGGTATAGATTTGCGATGTTTAGGGCAGAGGTTCCCTTTGAAGACAGGATAAAGATTCCTTACAGTAGTCTGGGAGTGTTGAAAGAACTGTTAGAGAAGGAAGAAAAAGAGACAATAAAGGTAGGGAAGGAGAAGGACTTTGTGTTCATTGCAGGCACCAATTGGGAGATGGCCTTGAGGGTAAAATACTGGGGCTATCCTGATTACAGGGTAATTGTCCCTAAGAAGTTCAAAACAAGGATAGTGCTGGATATAGAGGATTTGGATAGGGCTTTGAAAGAATTTCGCAACACAGAAGAGGTCGTCTTTCACATAGACAAAGGACTGAGGCTAACCACTAAGCGGGTTGAGAATAAAAAGGTGAAGGAAATAAAGGTGGAAATAAACGCAATGGTAGAGGGAGAATCCCTTAACGTAGCCTTTAACCCTAAATTCCTCAAAGAATTCACTAAAACAAACAAAGGAACTGTAGAGATACTCCTAACAGATACCAAACAGCCTGCGGCGTTCAAACTTGGTGAGAACTTCCTCTACTTGCTAATGCCTCAAGAGATATGAGGGAAAGCAATTCCAGCCTTTCTTACCCTACATCGCAAAGTGTAAGGTTAGACTTGACAGATAGCAAATTTTGTTGTAAAATATCCGATAAGGAGGTGATGAAGATGTTGCCTATAAGGGTTGAGGAGTTGAGGAAGATTGTTGAGGAGAATAAAAATCTTGTGGTGAGGGTTGGGAATACTTATGAAATAAGTCGTCCTTTGGCGTTGAGATTGTGGAATGCTGTTGTGGCTATGGTGGTGGATATGAAAGGAAGCGTAAAGGAGGAGGTAAAGGTAGAGTATGCAAGTCCTGATATGGTTATAGTGAGTGTGTCCTGCACTGTTATGGTAAAGAAAAGTGAGATAAAGTATTGTGAGATTGGAGAGGCTTACAGGAGTGAAGGGAAGGAGGACACTATGGCGAGAACTGCTTACACACGGGCTATGAAGAGGTTGTTGGAGAGGATGGTAGGAGAGGACTTCATCAATCAGGTCATAAAAAACCTGTATCCTGAGGGTGTTAAAGAAGTTCCTGCATCTGAGAAGCAAAAGCAGAAAATCAAAGAACTTGTGCGGGAAGGTAAAATCACAAGGGAGATGGTAAAGGAAGTTTTGGGAGAGGATATTTCTCTAAATCAAGCTTTGAAAGAGAACGCTTTGACCTTTTCTCAAGCAAAGGCATTGATTGACAGGGCACTGAGGAGTCCTTCAAGTGGGTAAGCTATTTGAGTTTTTGCTGGGTGTCTTCTTTGGTGCCCTCGCAGGCTTTTTGCTGGTTGAAGGCCTCTTTGAAGAGGACCCTGTCCAAAGAGAGAGAACCGAAAGAAGCAAAAAAGCCTACTGCGAAGCCTATAAGGAAGAACTTATGGTTTCTCAAAACCCTGAGGACAAAATGCATCAAGCGAAATTATACAGCAGCTTGTGTCAAAAATCCAGCCAGTAATTAATCCAAATACATTCTCGCCTTATCTGTCCATGCTTTAGCGTAGCCCCCTCTCCCAAAATTCCCGTAGCCCTTGTCTTCCCCGCAGCGTAGCAGCTTACATCAAAACATATCTTCTTCCACCCAGCTTTTTCCAGTTCAAAATAAAGGTCGTTGTCATACCCGCTTAGCATAACCTTTGTTTTAGACTTTGTAAGAAGCCACTCCACAAGTTCCTCGTGGTCTTTTCGGGTCATCTCAAACTTATAAACCTTTGGTTCTCTCCTTGTCTCTGGAAGATAGGGCGGATCAAGGTAGAAAAAGCCTGCCCACTCCCAGTCGTTGTATTTCTCCATGCACTCACGCCAATGAAGGTTTTCAATTTGCACATGAATAAGTCTCATGTAAGCGTAAGGAAGTTCTTCCAAAGCGGAAAGCCAGCTACTGACTGAAGCTAAAAACCCTCTCTTTTTTATTCTCAAAGAATACCGCCAGCCCGCCTCTGGATTTCCATTGAAACTTTGTCTTATGGCTACGAAAAACCTCCTCGCCCTCTCTATCGGGTCCTCACTATCCTTGTAAGATTGACTGCAAAACAAATACTCCTCCCGTGAATAAGGCGTCAAAGCCACTTTTCTGTAGAACTCATCAAAATGGTCCCTAATAACCCTGAAAAGATTGACCAAATCCCCATCTATGTCGTTGTATACCTCGGAACCTACGCTTTCTTTCGCAAACAAAAGCGCCGCACTCCCCCCAAAAACCTCAAGATAATACTCATGATATGGCACATACTCAAGCAGCTTCTTAATCAAATTCCCCTTGCCTCCATAATAACACAGCGGCGTTTTCATGCATGCTTATTTTAGCACAGATGCCCCCTTGACAGATAGAAAAATTTGATGTAAAATCCTTGATAAGGAGGTGTGGGCATGCAGGTTGGGAATGTTTTTGTGAGGAGTTATGGGGTTTGTGATGGGAGGGTAGTTGAGTTGGTGGATGGTTTGGGGGAGTTGAGGTCTGTGATGGTGTTGGAGGAAGGGGATGTAAGGGTAAGGGTATATGAGATTACGCCTTATGTGTATTTGGTTGTGCGTGGAGATGGGAGGGAAAGTTTTTCTATGGATGAGTTCAGATATGTTGTGGTGTGGGTAGAGGGAAGGCCTGTGGGCATGATTGTTTGCAAAGCCCAGGATTGCGTTCAGCTTCTGAAGAGGGAGGAGTTGGAGGAGTTTGTAAGAAGCTATGCACAGTAAGCTTTCAAAAGCTTGATAACTTCTCCCAAAATGTCCTTGCTTGCTATTGAGGTTTCCAAAAGGGCTATCCCTAAAGCGTTCAGCTTTTCCTCTATCTCCTCTTCCCTATAAAACCTCAGATAACCCTTCCTCGCAGGTTCGGAAAGAACAATCCCTTGTTTTTCAATCAAACTCCACAAAAGCCCTCCTAAAAACTCCTTGAGAGGGGATAAGCCCTTCTATGTCCTCTTCCCTTAGGTTTATTTCTCTGGCTAAAGCCCTCACACCCTTTGCAATTTGCCTTGCATACTCCTCTGAATAACCCCTCTCTTTCCACCAGCTTGCTTTGAACATTGCTTAAAAGAAGGATCTTTCCCAAGTGTGTTTAATGCTTACCTGAACAGTAGGGAAAATCCCGCCCTCCCGCACGAGAAATACTTCCTTTCCTCTCAAATCCACAGTCCTGTTTATCTTGATTATCCTTTTAATACCGCTTTCTAACTCAACTATTAAGGTTCGACCCTCCTGGTCTATCACCCTTGCTTTCATTTCCAAACTCCTTCAAACCTTATTATAGCAAAAAAGGGAGGAAAAAGGGAGGAGGTGGTGCCATGAAGAGTTTTTAGAAAGCGATATCCTCTTCCTCCACCTCTGGAGAAACTTCTTCTTCCATTCCTTCCTCTTCCTCTATTTCTACTTCTTTGATGTTTAGCTTGTCCAAGACTGCCCTGTAAATTGGGCTTTCGTTTGCCAAACCCAAACGCCAGCTAATGTGTTCTTGAATAAGCTTTAAATCTTCCAAAAACTCCTCAGAAAGTTCCACAGGTTCATCTAAAACAGGTGTGATTATAGGAACAGAATAACGCCTGCCTCCAGATTCCTCCAGCTTGGGTTCTATCAGACAATACGCCCTCCTCTCAAGATTGAAAACCTTGCTAACTTGACTTGCCTTCTTGCCTACACCTGGGTAAATAAACAACACCTTCTTCTTTGGTTCCCAAAACAGCACATCCCTCACCGCAACCACTCTAATATTTTGTGGAAGCCTTTTACTGTCCCCACGAAACCATCTCCGCACAACCGTATCTTCATCACCCTCCCTCACAAGCATCCGCCTCACATATCTCAAAAGTGCTATGGCCTCCATAGACTTGTATGTTATTGTCTCATTCCCCACCCGAAGCCTCAGCTGCAGAGGTTCCTTGTCTGCTTTCAGATAAGGAATGGTAAATATCGGCACTGGCACTATGTCCAGTTCAGACAGCCTTAAAGCCCTACTAACAAAGTCCCGTAGTTCTGACTTAAAAAGTTCTCCTACCACTTCCCGCAAAAGTTCTTTTTCCCTCATGGAAATCATTATAACAAATTCTGTCAGAAATTAAAGGACAACCCGCTTATTAAAAACTTAAGGAGGTGGAAGCCATGATAAACAAAGAAGAACTCAAGATGTCTTTAAAGCTTTACAAAGACAGTTTAGGCCCAGATAGATACAAGGTCAAGCCAGAAAAGAGGGTGCCTGTAGCAGTAGGGCAAATCCGAGTTCTTTTTTGGATGCCAAATGAATATGTCCTTGTTTATCACATTGAGGAGACAGGCCTTGTCCATGCAGTGCCCCTAACGGTATGGGTTAGCCTCACAACTTGTTCCACAAAAATTTACTTGCCTGAGTATGTGGAAGGCTTTCCAAAGATTTACGCACCATTGCCCTTCCATGTATACATAAGAAAGGAAATTCTGGAAGAGGAAGGCGTGCCCGTCTACATAGTCCGCCCAGAAACTATAGAAAAGGTTCTAAGAGATGTAGAAACCTCACCCACATGGAGTGCCATAAAACCCATAAGGGATTTCCTTAAACTTGTTTGGAAAAGATACGAAGACCTAACCCTGAGTTCTCTTTTATACACCCACACTCTCAGAGAAAAGCCAGACAAAGAAGAAACATAGACACCAGCTATCCCTTCTCCTTTTGCTAAAAATCTAAATTAAGACTTGACAGATAGCAAATTTTGTCTTAAAATATCCCGCAAGGAGGTGGTGCCATGAATAGAAAGTTTTGGATATTTTTTGAGGATGGGGAGTTTGTGGAATGGCTAACTGCCCGCAGAGTTGGAGAGGAGATAACAGAGTGGTATGGACCGCCAGTAGAGGTGGTGGGGCGTTTCCCAGCAAGTGTGTATGAGGGTAAGGACGATTGCTATTTTGGAGTAAAGTAATCTATCAGGGAGGTGCCAGCTATGGCGTTGGAAGCTGTATTATTGTTTATTGCCACTGCTTTTTTCTTTAGTTTGGTTCCATTAATAAGGGCAATTGGAATGGGGAGTGCATTTTTCACATTAACAACACTGGTCTTGATTTATATTGCCCTCGGCTCTCTGCTTGTGTATAGTATAGCAAGGCTTGAAGAAGAGGGTAAAAGAGAAATGATGCTAATAGTGTCATTGGTGTTTATACCTTTGTTCCTTGTTTTCTTTCATTTTATTGCGGTTAGGCTACTCAATGATGATTGAGGGATGAGAATGGGTCCGCACTACCCCTTAAAGTTCTACCCAATTGGTCTGGGAGGGCACCTATGGGAGTTATTTTCCCGTGCCCGTCAGATGTTTAGAAAAAGGAATTAGTTGTATTAATGAGGAAGAAGAAATGAGGGCTTTTGACTACCTTGTGAGATGTCCAAGCTTTCCTTTGATAGCCAAAAAGTTTCCCGACTTTGTGGAGTTTTCAAAGTCTGTTAAGGTTGTGCCCTGGGAGGATGAATACGCAATTGCAGACCATAACCCAGAAGCAATAGAGTTCCTTGAGTTCTTAACCCAGCTTTTGGAAATGAAGGCTATAACACAAGAGGAATATGAAAGAGAGACATCTAAACTCCCTTCCTACGCCTCAAAAACTGGAGGAGTTGCGTTCATAGAGGACAATGTTGTTTCCTTCAGAGAAGAAAACCCAACCGAACACACCATAGTGCACGAGTTGGGACACTGCTACTTCAAAGAAAACGATAGAATATGGAACGCAAGCTACGGCGGCGGCGAGTCCCTCTTTTGGCTAATCATCAGAAAAAACCTTCCTTTGAATGAACTCTCTATCTTCCAATACCACTCATGGCTAAGAAGAACTCTGGAGGGGCAAGTGAAGGAGGTAGCCAAAGAAGTCCTCAAAAGACTGCAAAAACTGAACTTGCCCGTAGCCCAACACATTTATGCCTATCAGCTTTACGCAGGAACCATGGGCATAGATGCAAGCAAAATCCCAGGGCACCTACTTTTTGACCTGAAAAACAAAGAGTGGGAAAGGGTAAAGGTCTCAAGGGAAGGGCTTCTCTCCTTTTTTGCCAACCTCCTTGTGGGTGCAAGCCTAAACGATAGCGTGCAAATGGCTTACTTAAAAGCCCTTTTCCTGTAAGAGTTTCCACTCTCCACTTTCTATACGAGGGAAACCCTTTACATTGTCATTGTATATGTATGCCCAAGCTTTCAGGGAAAACCCATCTTCAAAGACTACCTTAATGAGTTGCCGCCTATACAAAAAAGGCACCCCTTCTACCCAGTCAAGGGTTTTAAGGGCTTCTTCGGACACTTCATAAACCTCTCCATACACCACACCATCACCAGGAACCATGGCGGGGTAGGGACCCAAATCATACAGCACAAAGCCCTTTGCCTTTGCCCGCCCTAAAAAGGGAAAGTCCTGTAAAATCCAGTGCCTTGACCCGCCTCTTTTGAGGGTTCCATAGACAAAGAGGTAGTTTCTCATCCTTCGTCCCGTAGCTTTTCCTTCCTAATAAACACACATTCTCTGAAAGCATCATAGCTTTGACTTCTTTCCAAGCACTCTTTTTCTACAGAAATTCTCCTTAACCTCATCTCCTTGCACTTTTCCCAATTTTGCTTGCACCACTCTATGTAGCGATTTGGAATTTCAGGTCTGGGAAATTCAGTTTGCTGGGAAAAGCTAATGCCCGCAAAAACCAAAGCTAAAGCTACCGCCTTTTTCATATCCAAACCTCCCACCATGTAGTATATCCCACTCCTCCAAAACTCCACAGCCTAAAGATATCCTTTGAAAGCCACAGCCCTCCATGTTTTACCCATCCCTTTGGAGGCTTAGGACTAAAGAAGGGCTGTTTATCCTCTTCAAAAAGTGTTAGAAGCCTTGCCCTTTCTCCGCCGTGCTGGAGTAAGCCCTCAAGTAGTCCATCTTCTGCCAAAAGCTTCTCATACTGCCATCTTTTGAGTTTTAGCCTGTTTATATCCTCTACAAACTTCTTCACCTTTGGTGCACCCACGACGCCTTCATAACTCTCACTGAACCGCCCATTAACAAATAACAAAGCTTTTGTGTCCTGAAGCTGGATTTCAAAGGGATGCGTGAATTCTGGGAGGATGTTTTTCGTTCCCTCTGCATCCTCTGTAGCAAACCTAAAGTGGAGAACGACCCTTGTTTTCCTTGAGTGAATAAGCCCTTTAACCGCCTTATAAAACTCGTCTTTGTCCATAAAACCCTTCTCATAAACCCACCTGCTACCATCCCAAACCGCATACCCACCTCCATGAGGAGAACACTCCCAGCACTTATCAAACACCCTCTTGCTAACAACCACACCCTCAGGCTTGTAGACTATCACACACACTGGCTACCTTCCTTGGATTTTCTCAAAAAAGGGCACCGCATCATGCGGTGCGTTCGGTTTCTTTCTCCAGTTTTTCAATGATATATTCCTCCAATGCGGATGCAAGTTCCCTTTTTTCCTTACGAGGCATCCAATACCAGTCCGCATTCTCCTCAAATGCCCAATCCAAGAGGCCGTATAGGTCTTCTCTATCAACACGACGTTTCAGCAGTTTCCAAAAGTCTGCATCATCCTTTATCTCCTCCATCTTGATGAGTTCTCTTTTAAGTAAGTCCAGCCACTCCTCTAAGCTAAGCCCAGCCCAGTCCTCCTCTTCTTCTGCCAACTCCCATATCCTATCATAGATAGCTTCTTCTACTTCTTCACATTCCTCTACAGTCAAAGCGTCCCACTCCACAAGCCCATTCAGAAAATCCCTTAGGTCCGCATCGTGTTCCTTTACCCACACCAGCAACCCTTTTGCTTTGTTTCGTGGCCACCTCAGATAACCATCACTTCCTCTTATGTCTAAGTTATCAGCTAACTTATCTATAAGAATATCTGCTACCTTCTCTCTGTATTCTCCAAGATTGAGGATTGTTCTGTGGAATTTCCTCAATTCCCACCACTCATTGTTTGAAATATTCCTCTTTTCTCTCAAAAACTTTTCAAAAAAGGAAAACAGCGTCTCCCTCTCATCCTTTAGAAGCCACCAATACTCCCTCCAGAAATCCATCTCTTCCTCACCCTCATAGTAGCGAAGGGCTTTCTCACACCACTCCCTTATCTTTTGCCCACCAATTTCCGCATCCCAATCGTCGTCCTCTATATGATACACCTTCAAATCCACAGACCTTCTATCTATCAATTGGTCAAGTTCCACAGGATAGGGCATTCTAAACCCATACTCCCTCTCTCCAAAAGCGTCAAAGGGCTTCAACTCTCCACCCTCCTCAAGAAAATACTCAAACCCACTAACAGGGTCAAACTGCCGCAATATCTTCACAACAGACCCATCCCTAAACTCCACAGTCCCTACTAACTCAAGCTTTTTCTCCATAGCTAAACCTCCTTCAGGTAATTATTTTAGCTTAAATCACCCGAACTGTCAAGAGGGAGTTAACCAAACATGAAATGACTGGTAAACAGTTAGTTAACCGCAAGAGGGTGGTTAACAAGCTAACGGGTTAACTAACTCTTAAGCATAAAACCCAGACTTAGTTAACCCTGTTGGGAGTTTAGTTGGGCTTATATTTCAGAACTCATGGAGGGAAAGGTTCAGACCCTAAAGGAACTTTATGAAAGGGACTATTACCTTTGGGTGCAGGAAAATCTCAGGCTTTTGAAAAACAGAGAGTTTCACCTTGTGGACTGGGAGAACCTCTTAGAGGAGATAGAGGGCATAGGAAGAAGTCTTTATATAGCTATGTTGAGGCAGATGGAAAGGATTATGGGAGGCGTGTGATTGGGTGGAGGAAATTAGCAAGGCAAGGAGAGAACTTGAAGACCTTTTTGAAGACAACCCTTCTTTGAAAGCAGTAGCCCAAAACAAGGACACTTTGCAGAAGGCTTGGAAACTCTCGGTTCGTGCGTTAGCGGCTTGGCTTAGGCTTCCTCCAAACAAAGCTTTAGCGGTATCTTACTTCAAAGGCAAACTTCCCACAGAAAAAGATTTCCCACCAGAATGCCCTTATACCTTCCAGCAGGTCATGGAATATAAACCGTGGGTATAACCAGCTAACTTCAAAATCCCTTAACCTCTTGAAAAGGAGAGTAGAACTGCTTTCCAAACCCTCTCCCTTATCCCACCAGAAAACCTGCCTGCCATATTCAGTTTGTCTTACTCTATAACTATAGCTTTGCTGCTACCTCTAACAGCCTGCCCTTCTCTACGTTCTGCATAGACATTATTTTAGCTTTCCGAGTTTTCCACTCCCCCCTTGACTTTTCAGGTAATTTAAGCTAAAATTTTTACTTGAAAGGAGGTGGTGGTCATGGAAGTAAAGGAGATGCAAGCATGGAAGGAGAAACTTGAGAAAGCCTGTGCCCTGTTATCAAAGGTTTGGATGTTTGCTTCTTACAAGTATAGGGTAGAGTTTGATGTGGAGTATAAGGGAAGGGAGTGCAAGCTTGTGGTGTATCGGGAAAAGGATGGGACGGTGTTTGTGGCGTTGACGAGGGAGACGTATGAGAAGGCGGTGGAGTTATCAGAAAGTGAGGACAAAAAGACAAGGGAGGTTGCAAAGGCAGTTCTCAATTATGTAAAGAGGTTTTCTGAGTTGTTTGAGGTGTGGAAGGTGAAAAAAATCCTACAAGAAGCAAAAGCCCTTCCCAGAACCACGAGGGTTGAGGATGGAAAGATAAAGACATTTATTGGAGATGAGGTATATGAAGTGGAGGAAGGAAGGGTAAAGGAGTTGGCACAGGTGGACAAGGATATTCAAAATTATTACGAACAAATTCTCAAGAATGTAGAAAAGGAGAAAAAACGGGAGTTGAAGGAGAAGCTATGGGAGGAAGAGATAAAGAACAACTGGGTAAGGAGAACCCTTCTCGGAAACATTATATGGCTTGCAGGCATCGGCAGAGGAGAAGGCAAAAGTGGAATATGGTATTTTGGTATAGCAATGAATATCCTACCCACTGAGGTGAAAGAGAAGATAAAGAACTATGTTGTCTATCTAAAAGACACAAGAGGCATACAGGACATAGACTCCTACACCTCTCCGCTTGTAAAACCTACACCTCTTCCCGCAGGCTGGTATGTTTTTGATAGACACAAAGACACGGTAGAAAGCATACTGAGAGAACTGGCAGAGAAGCAGGCGGACGATAAAGACAGAGAAATAGTAGAGGAGTATAGGAAACTTTGTAAGGAGGTTTTAAGATGAAGGCACTAAACCAAAAAGGAGGTTATTGTGATCATGGCACACTTGGGAATGTATCTGTGAGAAGCTTTGTCTATGGCGATGTGTATGGAGAGTTTGGAGATGAGGAGTTCCCCTCTGTATAGACAAATATCCCAAGTATTGGGACACCTGTCTATACATACCCAAGTGGGCCCTGCCGAGGGTTTAGGATATTCTCAAGGAACTTGGTTCCCTGTCTCCCTCTGGGTTGAAAATAAGCACCCTTTCCATGAGGTATAGGTTTTAGTATAAACCTTACTCTGGAACCAACACCTGCAAGCACCCATTTTTCGTTATTAACTTTTTGGCGTCTTTTGATATTCTATACCCAACCACCGCAGGCAACACCTTCCTGTCCATAGCCTTCTCCAAAATCCCTGCCCTTTTTACAGCCCTCTGCACATCATCTTTGGCTATCGTGTAAGAAACCTCAACTGCCGCCAAAACGGGTTCTTTTGTGCTTAGCAAGTTCCCCTCAACAATCAAGTCCAACCTAAGCACATCCTCCCTCTCCTCTTTGGAGATAACCCCCTTCTCTATTGCTAAAGATAGGATTTTGTTTATTATCTTCTTTCCAACCAGCTTTACATTAGAAAGGTTTTCTGAAAATAAGGGATGAACATTTTTCTTCACTTCCGCCTCAACCCACATGCCCTTAAGAAAACACACATCCATATCCAACCTTTTCTTTATCTCATCTACCTTCTTTTCAACTTCTTGCAACCGCTTTTCAAGGGCGTCCATCTTCTCCCTCACATCCCGCATCTGCTCTTCAATGGTATTAAACTTCTCATTCACACTACGCCTAAACTCCCCAAACTTACTTGGAAGAGGTAAAAGTTCTTGAGTCAATATCGTTCTCCTTAGTTTTCTAAGCCACTCAGAATTTTCCCTCAAAGCTTGTATAAGGTCCGCAAAGGTAGTAATCCTATACTCCTGCATCCCTCTGTTTATTATAGCCATCTATTAACTTCTCATGGGTTAACTAACTCTCTCCAAAGACACCTATACTTAGTTAACCCTCTTGACTTTTCAGATAATATTGAAGTCTTTCAAAATGGACAAAGCAAAGCGGTCAAAGTCTTCAGGCTAATGTGGTATGAACCTCAAACCTACTCTCTAATCATAGGCAAGCAAAGGCTGGAAGAGAGGATAAAAGAATTAAAAGAGAAAGCATTTTTCATAAGCCATCCATCTTATGAATAGGACATTCGGCAAGCCGCCCTCCATGGGCGGTTCTTAATAGAGGGTTAACTAACACTTTACTCATTCCTCTGTTCTTAGTTAACCCTCCTCTGGCTTCCAAGAAAATTCTCTCCGCAAGCCCTTGTTTTTCTGGAAAAAATAGCTAAAATATTTACCTGAAAGGAGGTAAGAAAGATGGCAGAGTATTTAGGTTTTGTGGTGTTTGAGAAGGCAGATGTGCATCTTTTCTCCCGTGGGGAGAGGGTAGTGTTGAATGTGGTGTGGGATTATGCGGATGCGGATTTTTGCCCGCATACTGGGTATGAAACTAACCTAACGCTATTTGTGGACAGGCTGGAGGACCTGCCCGCAAAGCTGAAAGAGTTGGAGAGGGATTATGGACAAGTTTGTTATGGCTATGCGAAGAAAGCTACTCTCCTTCCCTACCTCAGGGAACTAACAACTGAGATACTAACCTAAGGAGGTGTGCTATGGAAAAACTCCTCAAAGAAATTATGGAGGTGCTAAACAGTTGCTAATTTCCGTTCAAAAATATATAATTGCAGTTCAGCATGACAACAAAACTCTTGAGTGTAAAAAAGAAGAACGATCGCAATTTCATAACTGTAGAGTGTCTATTGGCATTTGATAAAGACGAGGATAAGGAAAAGGTGTTAAACCTAATGCGTAAGTTCTCATCAATGGTCAGGTTTGCCTATAAAAGACTGTTGGAGGGAGTGGAAAGAAAAGAATTGAAAAAACTGTTAGCCCAAAAGTATGGAATAAACACACGGTATTCGGATGCTGCGATATTTCTGGCACAGCAAACTCTGGACTCTTGCATACAAAGAGGTCAAAATCCTAAAAAGCTTGTGTTTGGTTCAAGGGAGTTGTTTGAAAAGCTAAAGAAAAAACACTTAACAGGTAAAAGGAGAGAGAAACTAAGACAAGAATGGGAGGAAAGAAGATATGGCTTTCTTTATTCAAGGGGAGATAAATCAAAGGAAGGCAATCTTAACCTCAGGCTTGTGAATTTGAACGGTCAGTGGCATCTGAGGATTAACTTAGGAAACGGTGAGTATGTATGGGCTAAGGTGGTTAGGTCTGCCAAGAGAGAAAAAGACAGGTGGATAGACCTTGTGTGGGACTTAACTCAAGCTGAGAGAACGGGTAATTGGTTTGCTTACACGGTAAGGCTTAGGCTAAGGAACGGAAAAATTTACGCACAGATAAGTAGGGAAGAGAACCTTCCCGAAATAACCATAACAAAGGAAAATGGAGTTATAGGCATAGACATAAACGCATACCCTTTTCACTTGGCTTTGGCTTGGACATCAAGGGATGGGAATTTGGAAAAGTATGAGAGGATAAGCTTAAACGGGCTGTTGGATGGGAACGCAGACAAGAGGGAGTATTTGAGTTGGCAGATTGCACATCAGATAGTGGAGATTGCCAAGAGGGAAGGAAAGGTAATAGTGGTGGAGAATTTAGAAAAGATCCCAAAAGGTAGAAGAGGAGATGGTATGCCTAAGTTAAGACAGAAAGGACAGAAGTGGATATACAAGGGATTGCTGGAGAAGATTGAGGTTGTGTGTAAAAGAAACGGAGTTCAGTTGATTAAGGTCAATCCCGCATACACTTCTGTTATTGGCAAGCTAAAGTATGCACCCATATACAGGATAGACAAGGATGTAGCAGGTGCTTATGTGATAGCAAGGCGTGGGCTTGGGTTTAAGGAACGCTTGCCTAAGAATTACCGAAAGCTTTTAGAAGATAAGGAGTTTTTGTCTTACTCGGTGGCAAGGGTTGAGGATAAGATTGCTAAGCTTAAGAAGGAGATGGAAGAGGAGAAAAACGAATACAAGAGAAATAACCTAAAAAGCAGGTTGAGAAGACTGAAGAGGGAGTTAAAGCTTTTGCT
>Ga0080007_1042954_pt1 | contig 14060 bp, 17 predicted proteins | sample OctOCTMetagenome_FD_69210 | JGI IMG/M metagenome (GOLD analysis project Ga0080007, IMG submission 69210) | Hot spring and microbial mat streamer communities from Octopus Spring Streamers, Yellowstone National Park, USA - OCT_B (SPADES... | ecosystem: Environmental > Aquatic > Thermal springs >...
GGAAAGGAGATGGCAAGGCTAAACTGAGAAAAATACTTCACCAATGGAACGCCAAAAAGTTCTTGCAAAAGCTAAAGAGAGTTGCGATGTTAAAGGGAGTGGAAGTAATAGAGGTAAATCCTGCTTATACATCAGTTATAGGCATGCTAAAGTATGCACCACAGTTAAGCATAGACAAGGACGTGGCTGGTGCTTATGTGATAGGAAGAAGGGCATTAGGTTTTAGAGAGGACACACCTGAGAATTACGAGGAGCTTTTAAAAGACAAAGCATATTTGGAGTTTGCTTTAGAAAGATATGAAGAAAGGGAAGAGGAACTTAGAGAACTTTTAGAGAAGGAAACTAACGAATATAAAAGAAATGCCATAAAAAGCGAACTGAAGAATGTAGAGTATGCAAATGAAGCTATTAACTAATCTCATACAAAGCCTTCAGAGCGAACCGAGCTCCTGTGAGGGAGCCTATGGAAGGAATCCCAAGCAGGGAGAGACTAAGAAGGTCTCTCAATCCGCTTGCCAAGTTCTGAAGGTAGCCCTCCTCTTCCCTATCCTTGGAAAGGTTTTGCCAAGAGACCTTTCTCCTCTGAAGCCCGTGTTGGTGGGAAGGAGCGTGGGATAGGGTGAGGTATTCTAATGGGTTAGTTCCCTTAGAGGCTGGGGGGACGGTCCCGATAAGGGATTTTTAGAACAGCCTCGAGAGGGTGAGCCTTTGCTTTAGCCTACAAACAGTGCATACGTCCCCAGAGGTGGGCTCACCACAAATGGAACATGGCTTTAGCTCAAGTTTTTCCTCCCGCTTGAGAAGGGGCTGAACCTTTCTCAAAAACTCTAAGTAGAACCTGAGCTTGGTGCCGGGGCTCTTTTCCTCTATCTGAGAGAGCAAAAGCTTATGCTCAATTGAAGAGGCACCTACTGAGTAGGGACACTCTTCCTCCACAAAGTCTATGCCGGAAAGAAGGGCATACAGGGCACTTTCCTTCTCTGTGATAAGGCACAGGGGCTTTACCTTTTTCACAAAGCCGTTGCCCTCCTTTAAAACTGGGGACTGCCTTTGCAGGTAGTCTAAGTTCCAAGAGAGGACGTTTCCCATAAGGGTGGCGCTTTCATCGTCCAAGTTGTGCCCTGTGGCAATCACCGAAAAACCGAGCTCTCTGGCACTTTTGTTCATGTAATACCTTTTGAGATTCCCACACACAGAACAGGCAGGTCTTTTTTCCATCTCCTTTAGGGTTGGTATATCTTCCACCAATTCCTTGAGCCTTATCACATGCAGGGTCCTTCCTAAACCCTGGGCGAACTTCTTGGCTTTTTCCTCCGATAGTTTAGAATACTCTCCTATGCCCAAGTTTATGTAGAGCCCATCCGCTTGGTAGCCAAGCTTGTGGAGGGCATGCCAAAGGGAAAGGCTGTCTTTCCCACCAGATACCGCCACTAAAACCCTATCCTCTTTTGAAAACATTCTAAACTCTTTTATTGTCCTTTCCACCCTCCTTTCAAACCACTCAAGGTAATGCCCTTTGCACAGGGCAATTCTATGGTGGGGCAAATAGACAACTGCCTTTTGGGAACACTTAGCACATCTTTTCATAAGTTTTTAATCTTAACCCTACCCTCCCGAAAGAGGCTGTTCAGAAAATCCCTCATCGGGACGCCCCTCCAGCCTCTAAAGGAGCTAACCCTTTCCTCACCCTATCCCATACCCCTTCCACCAACACTGGCTTCAGAGGGGACAAATCTCTTGGAAGGATTTGTCCAAGGACAGGGAAGAGGAGGGCTACCTTCAGAACTTGCCAAGCACTTTGAAGAGTAGTTTTTGCTACCCTTCCCTGCTCGGGACTCCTTCCATAGGCTCCCTCACGGAAGCTTGACTCGCTCTGAAGACTTTGTATGAGATTGACTAGAAGCTTCTTTGCATACTCTACATTCCTCAGTTCGCTTTTCAGTGCGTTTCTCTCGTATTCACTGCTTTCATTCTCTATAAGTTCTCTAAGTTCCTTTTCTCTCTCTTCATACCTTTTCAGTGCAAACTCCAGATATGTTTTGTCCTTCAAAAGCTTCTCATAATTCTCAGGCATGTCCTCTTTAAAGCCCAGTGCCCTCCTCCCTATCACATATGCGGATGCTATGTCTTTGTCTATGTTTAACTGCGGTGCATACTTTAGCATGCCTATAACTGATGTGTAGGCGGGATTGACTTCTACTACTTCCACTCTTCTTATCATTGCCACCCTCTTTAGCTTTTGCAGGAGCTTTTTGGCATTCCATTGGTGGAGTCTTTTTCTCAGTTTAGCCTTGCCATCTGCTCTCTTTCCCTTCTTAAGCTTTTTCAAATTCTCTATAGCTATGGCTTTACCTTTCTCAATAGCTAAATTCATTATCTGATGGGCTAATATCCACTCTTGATGGTCTTTGCTGTTTTGGGAAAGTCCTAAAAGGTGGTGTAGCTTGATAGTCTGATAGCTTAATAGTTCTCCAGTTTTTGAGACTTCCGCTATGGCTAAGTGTATGGGTGATGCGTTTGTGTCTATGGCTATTACTCCGTTTTCTTTGGTGCATTTCACTTCAGGCGTTGGAATTTCAAAGGATACGTTTCCATAAATCTCTCCATCTCTCAGTTTTAACTCCACTGTGTAAGGAAAGCAATTTTGAGTTTGCCAGCTGTCTAAAAGCATAGCCATAAAGGTGAGCCACTTGTCTTTGCTGTTGCTGGGTTCTCTTAACACTTTGGCGTAGATGAACTCCCTGTTTCCCGTGGTAATTCTCAAGTGTAACTGTCCGTTTAGGTCTTCAAATCTTGTTAGCCTATTTCCTCTGTCTGATTTTGACCCAATGCTTATAAGTGTTCCTTGTCTCATTTCTCTCCACTGCTTTTTGAGTCTTTCTCTAGTCTTTCCTGTAAGGTTATTTTTGCAAAGTTTTTCAAAAAGTTTTTTGCTTCCAAACACTACTGGTTTATCTGTAGGATATTGCTTGGCTTTGTAAATAGCTGAATCTATGTATCTGGTCGGCAACTCAGGAAATAGCTGTCTTAGTCTCTGGTATATTTGGGAATGAGGGTTTTTTGTTTTCTCCTTTTCCAACTCTTTTAGCGTATTGTATGCCACACGAATGGCAGAGGATTGCTTACGCATAAGCTTTATGAGTTTTTCTTTGTCTTCCTTTTTCAGTTCAGGCTTAAACTGTAGGCTAACAAACATCAGGATTAGATTTTAGCCTTAAAACTCTTCTGTATCAATGGGTTCGTGATTTCCCTCCCGAAATGGCATTTATCACCCGCACTTGGTCTCCCTCTCTTATGTAAAAGTCCTCCTCCACCACCTCTCCATTGACCACCACAAAGGCATACTCCCTTGAGAGGTTCATAGACTTTAAAAGGTCCTTCGCCTTTACCTTGTCTCCTTCAAACTCCAACTCTAACTCCTTTCCTCTGTATTGAACCCGCAATTTCATAATGAATATTTTCACCCAAAAAACTGTTGCATCATATGTTGCAACATGCAACAAAGTCTAAAAGGATGCCCTCTCAAAAGCCTTGAAAATAAAGCCTTTTAAAACCAAGCCCTTTTGGCACTATTTTTGCTTGTATATTAAGTGAAAAACCTTTAAGGAGGTGTGAGCCATGGCAACACTAAGCAAGCTCAAAGAGCTTATGTCCATACCTGGCGCTGTTGCAGCTGGGGAATTTTCAGATGATGGCAAGCTGATTGCCTACTACGGCAACATTGACGAGAAGTCTGCCGAGATCGCAGCCATGATGTGCGCTGCCAACAAGCTCATGGGCAATATGCAGGCAAAGGGCTGGAGTGCATATACCGGTCAAGAGGGCTTCTACCCTGTATACGGCTTTGCGGTAGCCGGTGGAAAATACGCCGCCTGCATAATGGGCAACGTGGGTGTTTTTGTGGAGCTTGATAAGGCAGACTTTGACAAAACCTTTGAAGTATTGTCCAAATACTTATAAAAGGAGGTGAGAGCCATGGCAGACTTGGACAAACTCATGGGTGTAAAGGGCGTTTGGGCTGCGGGAGAGTTTTCTCCCGATGGTAAGCTAATTGCCTACAAGGGCAACATATCCGAAGAGCACGCAGCGATGGCTGCGATGATGTGCGCCGCCAACACACTGATGGCAGAGATGCAAACTCAGGGCTACACCGCCCTCTCTGGTCAAGAATGGACACCTCTGATAGGCTGGGCTCTGACTGGTCCCAAGTATTCGGTTTGCGTAATAGGCAATGTGGGCGTCTTTGTTAACAACGACGAGGTGTCCTTTAACGAAATCTTTAAGGTTTTAAGGGAAGTGGCGGGTAAGTAAAACCACGCAGGGGCGCGCCCGCCCCCTTTTTAAAGGAGGGGAAAATGCACAAGTTCCTTTCGGAAGATTGGATAAAGGCTTACAAAGAGGAGTGGAACAAAAATCAAAAGCTCAAAGAGGAGCTGAAGCACTTTTCCGCCAGCATAAAGTATTACATAGAGGGGAAAGAAGGAGACGCAGTCCATCTTATAGTGAAAAACGGGGAGGCAGTTGAAGCAGGAAAGGCAGACTCAAGAGATTATGATTTTGAACTCTGGGCAAGCTTGGATAACTGGAAAAAGCTTGCAACAGGAGATATGGGACCAAAGGCTGCCCTGCTAACCAAAAGGCTAAAGTTCAAGGGCTCCATGATCACCGCCATGAAGTATATGTCTGCCTTTGAGGAGAGTTTAAAGATGATGGGTAACATTCCCACCGACTGGGATATAAAATAAAACTTAATGGACTTTGAGGTCTTTGAAAGTTTTTTTGAGGGGGTCCTTGTCTTAGACCAAAAGTTAAGGGTTGTTTATGCAAACCCATCCGCCAAAGAGATTTTGGGAGATAAGTTAAAAATAGGGGAAGGGTGCAGGGGGCTCTTTTCTATCTGCGAAAGCTGTCCTGCAAAGTTTGTAAAGGAGGAGGGAGAGGGTGTTCAGGTTTATGATGTGGAGACTGCCTCTGGAAAGCATGTGTGCTGGAGCATGAGCTTTGTAAAAAATGGCTACTTTGTGGAAACCTTCAGGGATGTTAGCAATGTGGTCCATTGCATAGTGGAGGCAGAAAGGCAAAGGGCACACAAGGAAGCCATACTCAACTCCATAGTGGAAGCAATCCTTGTGGTGGATAAGGAGGGCTATGTGCTGGAGCACAACAAGATAGCCCACAGGATGCTATGCAGGCAAGAGGAAGAAAGCTTGGTAGGTAAGAACATAAAAGAGCTTATAGAACTCTCCTTGGAGGAGCTACCGCCGGAGGGTGAAAGGGCGGATGTTTATGTGGAAACACCCTGCGGAAAGCAGAAGGCTTCTGTGTTGGTGTCCCCCATGAGCTCCGGCTTTGGGTATGTGGTATCTTTGCATCCCATTCAGGAGGTGCTGAGCTGCACCCTCGGGGAAGAAAACGCCCTTGTTTTCAAAAGCAAGGCTATGCAAAAGGTCCTTGAGCTTGCCCAAAGCGTGGCGGAGTACGATACCAACGTGTTAATAGAGGGAGAGACGGGAACAGGTAAAAACCTTCTGGCTAAATACATACATTACCTTTCTCCCAGAAGGGACAAACCCTTTGTGAAGATCAACTGCAGTGCAATACCGGAGGGGCTCTTAGAGGCGGAGCTCTTTGGCTACATGAAGGGTGCGTTCACCGGTGCAATAAAGGACAAACCCGGAAAGGTGGAATTGGCAGAGGGAGGAACGCTACTTTTGGATGAAATAGGAGACATGCCCCTAAGCCTTCAGGCAAAGATCTTGCATTTAGTTCAAGAAAAGGAGTTTGAAAGACTTGGAGACACAAAATTCCGCAAAGCCAACGTTCGGATCATAGCCAGCACTAACAAAAACTTATGGGAAATGGTTCAAAGGGGCAAATTTAGGGAAGACCTATACTACAGGCTGAGCGTGATAAAGATAACCATTCCACCCCTGAGGGATAGAAGAGAGGATATTCCCATATTGGTGGAACACTTTCTTCAGAAGTTCTCCAAAAAATACAACAGAAGGATAAAGGGCATCTCTCCTGAGGCAATGAAAATGCTACTTTCTTATCCCTTTTACGGAAACATAAGGGAGCTGGAGAACATAATAGAGAGGGCGGTTATTACCGCAAAGGGTTCTATGATAAGGGTGGAGGACCTCCATTTGGATCACCAAGGGAGGGAGGAAGAGGAAAAGGAGAGGATCAAAAGGGTTTTAGAGCAAGTGGGAGGAAACAAGAGCTTGGCGGCGAAAGTGCTTGGTATGCACCGAACCACTCTCTGGCGTAAGATGAGGGAGTACGGTTTGGAAAATTTGGTATAATTTTATATCGCATCCGGGGTAGCTCAACAGGCAGAGCGGGTGGCTGTTAACCACCAGGTTGGGGGTTCGAGTCCCTCCCCCGGAGCATTGAAAAAAATGATTGAGATAAAGGGCATAACCCTACCAGTGCTCTTGATCAGGCTCTCTGAGGGAGCGGAGGAATCGGTAGTCTTTGAACAGTTAGAGAAAGTCCTTAACTCCAAGCTCTCTGAGGGTGCCTACTTCTTAGTGGATGGGAACTCCCCCTTGGCAAAGAAAGTTGAAGAGTTTTTAACGAAGAAGGATGTAAGGAACATTAAGAAACTTGAAAAGGCTTTAGAAGAAAAGGATCCGGAGCCAAGGCTCTTGGTCATAGAAAAACATCTCAGGTCGGGGCAAAGGATAGAGCACAATGGGGATGTGTTGGTGCTTGGGAATGTGAATAAGGACGCCCAAATTGTGGCAACGGGAAACATAATAGTTATGGGGACCCTCAGGGGCATTGCGGTGGCGGGAGCCCTCGGAGATGAAAGTGCTGTAGTGGTAGCCTTACGGATGGAACCACAACAGATAAGAATAGGTAGAAAGATAGCCATATCTAACGAAGAAGAGAGGATATCCCCCGGCTATCCTGAAATCGCAAAAGTGGAAGATGGTGCTATAATTCTTGAAAGGGTATAAAGATGACACAGGTTTTTGTGGTCACATCTGGTAAAGGGGGTGTAGGAAAGACAACCATAACCGCCAACCTCTCCGTAGCCCTTGCAAAAATGGAAAAGAAGGTTCTATGCATTGATGCAGACATAGGGCTAAGAAACCTTGACATGATCCTGGGTTTGGAAAACAGGATTGTCTATGATGTGCTGGATGTTCTTGAGGGAAGGGTGGATTTTCAAAAGGCTTTGGTCAAGGACAAAAGGGGCTTTAGCCTGTGGCTTTTGCCCGCCAATCAAACCAAAAACAAGGATGCTGTAGACCCAGAAAAGTGGCTAAAGCTTTTTGAGGATATAAAAAGTTCAGGGCAGTATGATTACATATTCGTAGACTCTCCCGCGGGAATAGAGAAGGGCTTTCATCTCGCAGCTTCCCCCGCAGACACTGCCTTGGTAGTGGTAAATCCTGAAGTATCCTCTGTAAGGGACGCGGATAGGGTCATAGGATTGCTGGAAAACATGGGAAAGACCGACTACAAGCTGATAATAAACCGAATAAGATGGGATGCGGTGGAAAAGGGTGAAATGCTTTCCGTGGAGGATATAATGGAAATTCTAAGGGCACCCCTCTTAGGTGTTGTGCCTGAAGAACCAAAGCTTGTGGATTTTACCAACAGGGGAGAACCCATTGTTTTGGAAGACTATCCCGCGTCAAGGGCACTCATGGATATAGCAAGGAGAATAACGGGAGAAGAGGTCCCCATGGTATATCATGGGCAGAAGAAGGGACTTCTTGAAAGATTGTTTGGAAAATGACAATGATCTTGGACTCTTTATTTGGACACAATAAAAGCAAAGACGAGGCAAAGAGGAGGCTTACCCTTGTGCTTTCCTACGAAAGGAAAGGATTGCCACCCAATTTTATAGAAAGGCTGAGAGATGAACTGGTTGATATTTTCTCTAAATACCCCCAATTTGATGTTAGTAGAATTGAAGTAGATATAAGGGGAAATGATGACTTTGAAGAGGTCTGGATTGGCATCCCCTTCAAGCAATGAAGGAGAAGATCTTTTTGATAGACCTTGATGGCGTCTTGGTGGGGGATAAAAAGCTTAACCCTATAAAAGGAGCAAGGGAGTTCCTTGAAGTATTAAGGTCTAAAGGTATCCCCTTTAGGGTGGTATCCAACAATTCCACAAGGCCACCCTCTGAAATCGTGAAGATTTTAAGGGAAAAGGGTTTAGAGTTGGAAGAAGAACGCTTTGTGAGCCCCCTTAAAGTTCTGCCAAAATATCTGAGGTCCATGAACATTAAAAGGGTCCTTCTCATAGGTATGGAGCCAGTAAAGAGGTATCTTATGGAAGAGGGCATTGAAGTGGTCGAAGACCATCAGGTTCAAGGGGTTGTGGTAGCCCAAGACAGGAGCCTTGACTTTCATAAGCTAAAGCTTGCTGTCTCTGCAGTATTTTTGGCATCCGCCAAGATCATTCCGGTGAACCTGAGCAGGATCGTGAAGGACGACGATGGGCTTTATTTCCCCAGTGCAGGCAGTGTGGCATTAATGTTAAAGCACGCCACCAACTACCCGGATGAACTTCCAAACCTTGGAAAACCTTCAAAGGAGTTTATAGACTATGCCTTAAATGGGCTTGAGGGAGAGGAAGTTTATCTTATAAGCGATGACATACACACAGACCTCTTGGGTGCCAAGGCATTGGGTATAAAAACCATCTTTATGACCACGGGCAAATATACAAGGGACGAGTTAAAAAGGGCAAACTTTGAGCCAGACCTTACCTTTGATAGCCTTGAGGAGTTGATGGAACATTTTGGTTTAAAATTTCCCTTTTAATGAAAGTTATCATCCTTGGCAGTGGTCCAAACCGAATAGGTCAAGGTATAGAGTTTGACTATGCCTGCGTTCAAGCCATCTTTGCCCTAAGGGAAGAGGGTGTTCAAACGGTTATGGTAAATTGCAATCCGGAGACAGTTTCCACCGACTACGACACCGCAGACAGGCTATACTTTGAGCCCATCGTTCTGGAAAATGTCCTTGAGATAATAAGGAGGGAAAAACCCGACGGACTTTTGATCCAGTTTGGAGGACAAACACCCTTAAAACTTTCCATACCTTTGAGGAACTTAAAAGTTCCCATCTTGGGCACAGACCCAGAGAGCATAGACATAGCAGAAGATAGGGAAAAGTTCAGGGACCTTATAAACCAACTTGGATTAAAGCAACCAGAGAGCCTGACTGCAAAAACTAAAGAGGAAGCCCTGAGGCGTGCAAGGGATCTGGGCTACCCACTGCTTGTGCGACCCTCCTATGTGCTCGGAGGTAGGGCTATGAGGATCGTCTATGAAGAGAGTGAGCTTGTTGAGTATTTGCAAGAGGCGGTGGAGGTTAGCTACCAAAGACCCATCCTTTTGGACAGGTATCTCTCCGACAGCGTGGAGGTGGATGTGGATGCCATCGGGGATGGTGAAGACTTTTTAATAGGTGCGGTTATGGAGCACATAGAGGAGGCTGGTGTCCATTCGGGAGATAGCGCCGCGTCTATTCCTCCCTACACCCTTGGAAAGGATACGGTGGAGGAGATAAAGAGGCAAACCAAACTAATAGCCAAAGCCCTAAAGGTAAAGGGGCTCATCAACCTTCAGTTTGCGGTAAAGGATGGAGAGGTGTATGTGTTGGAAGTAAATCCGAGGGCTTCTCGGACTGTGCCCTTTGTCAGCAAGAGCGTAGGCTATTCTTTGGCAAAGCTTGCTGCCAAGGTGTGCGTGGGAAGAAAACTAAGGGAACTTGTGCCCGAAGTATTTGAAAGGCTTGAAAAAGGCGATGTCCATTACTGCAGTGATTTCCTGCCAAAGGATTGGAATTACTACACCGTCAAGGAAGTAGTCTTCCCATGGAACAGATTTCCTGAGGTGGACCCCCTTTTGGGTCCGGAGATGAAGAGCACGGGAGAGGTGATGGGCATAGACAGAAAGTTTGGTCTTGCCTATTACAAAGCCCAGCTTGCAGCTGGTAGTAGGTTGCCCACAGAGGGCAGAGTTTTCATAAGCGTGGCAGACAGAGACAAGCCCAAGGTGTTTGGGTTGGCAAGGGGATTTTTGGACCTTGGTTTTGAGGTATTGGCAACCGCAGGAACCTACAGATTTTTAAAGGAAAGGGGGTTGAATGTTAAGCAGGTTTTAAAGGTCTCTGAGGGAAGACCAAACATAGTGGATATGATCAAAAACGGAGAGGTGCAGGCAGTCATAAACACACCCACCGGCAGAAGGGCAAGGTCTGATGCCTACCACATACGCAGGGCAACTGTCCAGCAAGGCATTCCCTACACCACCACCGTAAGAGGGGGCTATGCCATGCTAGAGGCAATAAGGTGCTATTTAGAACACAACAAAAACCTTGAGGTCTATTCCCTGCAGGAGGTTTTTGGTGAGGTATAGATATAGACCCTACTCCTATGAGCACCGCAGAAGACCCCTTTTCTTAAAACTCATAAGAGGACTCGCAGTCCTTTCTCTGTTATTTTTAAGCCTCTATGCCCTCTTTCTTTCCCTTGGTGGAAGACCCCAGTTGGAGGGGACAGAGTCTTTAAGGTTCATCCCAGCAGAGGGCGAGTATAACCTGAAGGTGAAGAACGGCAAAATAAAATCCGCCAGGCTGTATGTGGAGCAGGAAGGAAAGAGCTACAAAGTCTTTGAGGGGAATTTCCCAGAGGGGACAGACTCTTTGAAGATAAGCGTAAACGCCAAAGCTTTGAGAATAGAGGAGGGAGATGCCCAGGTCAAGCTATGGGTAAGCGCAGGCTTCCTTAGAGAAAGGGAATACACCATTGACGCAAAGGTAGACCTAGCACCACCTTCTTTGGAAATTTTCTCCTATCCTACGAGCCTAAGGGAAGGTTCTGTGGGCGTTTTGAGGGTAAAAAGCAACGGTGCGGAGGTATATTTGGAATGGAATGGCAAAAAAGCTTCAATGACCCCAGTTTCTCCGGAGGTTTATGTTGCCCTTTTCCCGGCTACTTTGGGTGTGAGGGGCATAGACCTACGCATAACTGCCAAAGATCAGGCGGGCAACTCAGTCCAAAAAACCATAAGGATAGCCGTCAAAAGGGCAAACTTTAAAAAGGAAAGGATAGAGATAACTGATGACTTTATAAACTCGGTGATCTATCCCCTCTTGGGAGAACAAGCCAAAGGATTAGACCCGGTCTCCGCCTTCAAGATGGTAAACGAAGACTGGAGAAAAAGGGATGTAAATAAGCTCTCCGAGATAACTCAAAAGAGCGAGCCTGTAAAACTTTGGAAGGGTGCCTTTATACGGCTACCAAACAGTAAGGTGCTCTCAACCTACGGCGTTGAAAGGTTCTATTACTACAAGGGACAGCAGGTTAGCCAGAGCAGGCATATGGGCTACGATTTTGCCTCGGTAGAAAGGGCTCCCGTTCCCGCTTCCAACGATGGTGTGGTTGTCTTTGTGGGCACATTGGGTATATATGGCAACGTGGTTTTGATAGACCACGGGCTTGGGCTCTTTAGCCTTTATGGACACCTTTCGGAGATTTCAGTCAAGGAAGGACAGTATGTAAAGAAGGGAGACATCATAGGAAGGACGGGCACAACGGGGCTTGCCCTGGGGGACCATCTTCACTTTAGCATCATAATGCACGGGCAAGAGGTGGACCCTATTTACTGGCTTGACCCCAAGTGGCTCAAAACAAACATAGACATTGCCTTTGAAAAATGATAAGGAAACTGAGAAGGGAGCTTGTCATACTTCTTCTACCCTTCATATCCTTACTTCTCAGACTGTGGGCAAGGACTATAAGGTGGCAGAACAGGTATGACTTTGATAAAGACAAAGGGAAAATATACGCCCTATGGCACGGATACGCCTTAGCCTTGGCTTTTTTTGGCTTAGACAGGGGTATAGTGGTTTTGGTTAGCCGGTTCAGGGACGGAGACGTAGCAGACGGTCTTCTAAAGAGGTTTGGCTTTGAAACTGTCAGGGGCTCTGCGGAGGAGGGAAGGGAAGGAAAGGGAGGGAGGTCTGCCCTTTTAAAGCTTATGGAACTTTTGAAAGAGGGCAAAAACTTAGCCATAACGGTGGATGGTCCCAAGGGACCCCCCTTCAAGGCAAAGGATGGAGTGATCTTCTTAGCCCAAAAGACCGGTGCGGTGATCATCCCCGCCTGTGTAAAGTTTGAAAAGTTCCTCCGACTCAACACATGGGACAGACTTGTAATTCCCTATCCCTTCACAAAAGCCCAACTCTTAGTGGGCAAAGAGATAAAGGTAAGTCCAGAAGATACTATAGAAGATAAGAGAAGGGAGTTAGAGGAAGAGCTATTGAGTTTAGAAAGAATAGCTTCTGGCAGCCCCGGATAGGCCTTTATGAACCTACCCCTTTCGTCAAAAAGATAGGTGGAGGGAAGAAAGACGATCCGGTAGTATTCGTTGAACTTCACCTCCGGGTCAAGAACTGTAAGAAATTTAGGGCTTATGCCTATATCTTTGTAAGACTTGACCACATCCTCCTGCACCATGGCTACCGCATAAGATATGATGTAAAGGTCCTTTCTCTTTTCTGAGAGCTCGTTGAGAAGTTTTAACTGCTCCGAGTGTCCCACACAGGTCCTACTCCACACGTAGAGAACTATCTTCTTTCCCTTAAACTGATTTAGATATACCCTACTCCCATCTAAGGTCTCAAGGGAGAGGGGAGGAATGACCTCCCTTTGGGTGCAAGAAACAAAAAGCAAGATCAAAAAAAGTCCAAATAGCCTCAAACCCTAACCAAAATTTTCTCTTTGAAGTCCAAAAGGGTCGGCTTGATCCTTATTGTTTCCTTTACATGACCTTCCAAGACCTCCAAGGTTTTGTAGCCGTTGCCCGTGATATATACCACCACCACCTCATCCTCTTTGAAGGCACCCCTTTCTGCCAACTTTTTGAGGACCGCGATGGTAGTTCCTCCTGCGGTCTCGGTAAAAATCCCTTCCGTTTCCGCCAGCAATTTAATGCCCTCTATGATCTCCTCGTCTGTAGCAGTTTTCCAATCTCCCCTGCTTTCTTTGGTAACTTGAAGGGCATAGATGCCGTCCGCTGGGTTGCCTATGGCTATGGACTTAGCTATGGTGTTGGGTTTCACAGGCTTTATGTAGTCCCTGCCTTCCCTCCAAGCTTGGGCAATAGGACTGCAACCCTCCGCTTGGGCACCGTACACCCTGGTGTTCATTTCATCTATCAGACCCACGAGCTTTAACTCCTTCAGTCCTTTCCATATCTTTGTTATCAAAGAACCTGAGGCAGCAGGAGCTACCACCGCATCCGGTGCCCTCCAACCCAGCTGTTCTGCCACCTCAAAGGCAAGGGTCTTGGAACCCTCCGCATAGTATGGTCTTATGTTTATGTTGACAAAAGCCCAGTATAACTCGTTGGCGATCTCAGAACACAGCCTATTCACATCGTCATAATTGCCCTCCACCGCCACCACCGTGGGAGAGAAAACCAAGCTACCGTAGATCTTTTGAGACTCAAGGTTTGCGGGTATGAATACAAAGCAGTTTAGTCCAGCTTGGGCACAGTGCGCCGCCACTGAGTTGGCAAGGTTGCCCGTAGAGGCACACGCTGCGGTGTCAAAGCCAAACTCCACCGCCTTTGAAAGGGCAACGGAAACCACCCTGTCTTTGAAGGAAAGGGTAGGATGGTTCACCGAGTCATCCTTTATGTAAAGGTTCTTAAGACCGAGGACTTTACCTAGATTTTCAGCCTTCTTCAAAGGTGTGTATCCGGCGGTAAGCCCTACCTTTGGCTCCTCCACGGGCAGAAGTTCTATGTATCTCCACAGGCTCTTTGGTCCCTTTTCTATCTTCTCCCTGGAGATGTTCTTCTTTATTTCCTCGTAATCATAAACCACCTCCAAGGGTCCAAAGCAAAACTCACACACATGGATAGGTTCAGCAGGATACTCCTTTCCACACTCTCTGCACTTTAAACCCTTCACCTTTGCCATAGGATAAAATTATAACTTCTTTCCCGTTCTGTAGGGCACGGGTATATACTGAACAGAAGGCACCTGAGCACCCATAGGCTAAGGGTAAAGCTCCATCAG
>Ga0080007_1066226_pt1 | contig 14050 bp, 16 predicted proteins | sample OctOCTMetagenome_FD_69210 | JGI IMG/M metagenome (GOLD analysis project Ga0080007, IMG submission 69210) | Hot spring and microbial mat streamer communities from Octopus Spring Streamers, Yellowstone National Park, USA - OCT_B (SPADES... | ecosystem: Environmental > Aquatic > Thermal springs >...
GCCATCTTATGGCATACACCAAGCTATCGGTGAGCCCCACCTTCTTTAGACTATAAACCACCACATACATACCAATGGAGAAAAACACAATCTGCCACGGAGTTAGAAGGGCTATTTCTTTGACTGACACAACCCTATTTTTCAGTGTGGCAAGGGTGAGCAAGAGGGCACAAAAGCCAAGCACCACCGAGATGGGCACCTGGACCTTTAACAGCTCCAAAACCAAAAAGCTAACACCAATAAAAAGTATTACCAGCCAGCCCATCACGAAAACAATAGGATCCCTTATGGCATACTTGGGAGGGTAGGCTTCAAGCACCTCCGGATCGTAGCGTTTTATCAAGCTCTTTTTGTAAAAAATATACAAGACAAGGATGCTTGAGATTGTGGCAACAAAGTTGGGCAAAAACATCAAAAGGGCAAACTTCCAAAAGTCTATGCCAAAGAAGTGGGCAGTGATGATGTTGGTGAGGTTGGAGATCACCAAGGGAAGGCTGGCGGTGTCCGCAATAAAGCCACTGCCCATTATGTAGGGCATGATCGTGGCACTAGGCAGGTTAAGATGTTTAATCTTTGAGTAGATTATGGGCGTTAGCATCAAGGACGCACCATCGTTGGCAAAGATGGCAGAGATAAGGGCTCCCAAAAGCATAAGAGAAACAAAAAGCAAAATTCCGTTGCCCTTAGCGTAGCCTATGGACTTTAGGGCCATCCACTCAAAAAAGCCCGCCTTGTCTAAGATGATGGAGATAAAGATCAAAAAGACAAAAGCAAGGGTAGCATCCCAAACCAAAAGGGCGATGTAGACCACATCAGAAAAAGACACCAAGCCCAAGGCTAAGCAGGTGATGGCACCAATCCACGCAGACCAACCTATGCCAAGATTTTTGGGCTTAGCAATAACTAAAAATAGGGTTAAAAGGAAGACCCCGAGGGCTAAAAGCTTTTCCATTTATCAAACTCCCTTTATAAGCTCCTCTACCCTCCTTTTGATTTCGTCTCTTATCGTTCTGAAAAATTCCAGCTTCTCTTCCTCAGAGCCCTCATACTTGGCAGGGTCTGGTAGCCCCCAGTGTTCCATCCTTGCATCAGGCACCACAGGGCAGGTCTCCTTTGCATCTCCGCAGAGGGTTATAACCACGTCAAGTTCTTGGTAGGGAATGTCCTCTATGGACTTTGGATAGTGGGCGGACATGTCTATGCCATCCTCCTCCATAACCCTTATGGCGTAGGGATTTACCCTCTCTGCGGGCTGAGAACCAGCGGAGTAAATTTCCACCTGCTTTCCATACAGCTTGGCAAAATACTTGGCGTATGCCTCTGCCATCTGGCTCCTTGCAGAATTGCCCGTGCATATAAAACCTATCTTCATTGCTCTACCTCACAGGCTGTTGTTTGAATTTTTGAAACTTCCATACCTTCAATAAAGGGCAAAACCGCCCTAAGCATAGGATTTTCAAGGTTTAACCTGTAATAGACCCACCTTCCCCTCTCTCCCAAAGTACTAAATCCGCTTCTCTTAGCACCCTCATGTGAAAGGAAACCTTTGGTTGAGAGAGCCCAAAGGCTTGAACGATTTGACACACGCACAGCTCTTTGGCAGACAACAGAGCCCTAACGATCTCAAGCCTGATAGGTTCGGAAAGTGCAAAGAAAAACTTAACGAGCTCCGTCCCTTTAGTTCCAGTTTGCATAAAAACAATTTTATATAAAAATCGCCTTATATGTCAATTTTTAGCGAGAGGCTGTTCTAAAAATATTAGAGATGGGAGATAGATAATCTTAGATTTTATGCGAACAAGTTTGAGTTAAAATTCATTACAGCAGTGTGTGGTAGAGGTTGACACTGCTGTAATTAAAGCAAGGTGAGGTGTATGAGACTTATTATCTTTCTTATTTTAGGAGCTTTCTTGTCTTTTCTACCAAACTTAGATACCTACCAGTTTAGAAACGAAGAATCTTTGAGAACTGTAATAGCTTACGAAATGTTTAAAAGTTCTAATTATGCACAGCCTTATCTTTTGGGAGAGCCCTATTACAATAAGCCTCCTCTGTTTAATTGGCTTATCGTACTATACTCGCAGTTTTTAGGATGGAGCAAGATTACTGGTAGGGCTGTAAGTCTTACTTTTCTTGTGCTATGTTCTCTTCTTTTGGTGATTTTTACTCAATATCTCTTTAGAAACTTAAAGCTATCTCTTCTTTCAGCGCTTATCTTTATAACCTTTGGAAATGTCCTTTTCTTTTATGGATACCTTGCAGAGATAGATATGACCTTTACCTTTTTTGTCTTTTCCCTTATGGTGTGCGCCCATATGTGGTCCGAAAAAGGTAGCATATTTTGGGTTTTGGCCACTGGCTTCTTGACAGGTTTGGGTGCACTTACAAAAGGCTTACCTTCTTATGCCTTTTACGGATTTACTCTGTTAGCTTTAGGTCTGTATAAAAAAGATTTTGGCATGATTTTTAGCAAAAAAGCCATGCTTTCTCACTTAGTAAGTCTCCTTTTGCCAACTTTTTGGATTTTAAACACCCACGATCCAGTCCTTTACCTAAAAACACTCTTTTACGAAAGCTTTAGTAGGGTAGCAGATGGTAACTTTTCAAGATTGCGTCATATGATCACCTTTCCTTTACTTGCATTCAAAGATACACTTCCCAACAGCTTCCTCTTTCTCATTGCTATATACTTTCTTTTAAAACACAAAAAATTGGATTTTCCTCATCCACTGAAAAAGTTGTTTCTTTTATTTTTCATAAATTATCTACCTTATCTTATCTCTAACTCTGCTGGCAGATACATTTTGCCCCTTTATCCATTGCTTGCCATAATGTTTTCTTATTACATTAGTCGTGCGCTGGAAAATGTTAACTACAAGAAGATTTTCTATACAATCATAGGACTTGCTCTAATTTCTAGGGTCCTCTACGGATTTTTCTTCTTCCCGTATTATAACGAAAGGGAAAGCTCCAGAAAGGTTATTGCCACCAAGATAATACGTGTTATTGATCTGAGAAAACCCATCCAGTGCGAGTGTCCTCAGGAACGAACTGTATGTTTGTACATAGGTCTTGCTAAAGGTGAGCCCCTCAAAAGAAACATCCCTAATGCGGTTTATTCCATAAGCTGTACAGAAGAAACAAAAGGCGAAATCCTTTTACGCTTTAACGTAAACAGATCTTACTACATAAATCTAGTGAAATTTCCCTCTCACTTGCAGAAGGTGGAGTAGTTTAAAAACACAAACACATTGATACATAAAAGATTTTAAACTTCCTGCTCCTGTAGAGCAACCACCAAAAGGCTTATTATTCTGTTCCCCTCCATTTTATCAATAACAAACTTGTACCCACCGTATTCAAACTCATCTCCTTCCTCGGGTACCTTGGATAGATGCTTCATGGCAAAGCCTCCTATGGTATCGTACTCGTGGTCCTCGGGCAATTCAAAACCAAGCTTTTTTGAGAGCTTTTCCACCGGTACCCAACCGTAGGTTTTATAAACATTCTTCCCCACCTGTATAACATCCTCCTCCCAGCTTTCAGGAAAGCTTTCAAAAAGAAACCTGAGGATGTTTCCAAGGGTTATAAGACCAGCTAATTGACCATGTTCATCCACCACCACCGCTATCTGGGAATTGCTCCTTCGCATCTCCATTAGCAGGTTTTTCAGAGACATTACCTCTGGAACAATCAGAATATCCCTTTTAAACTCTTTCAAAGACCTTTGGGCATTTTCGCTAAAGGGCACGATGTCCTTTACAAAGAGCACGCCTGTTATGTTATCGGGCTCCTTTGAATAGAGAGGTATCTTGCTGTGCTTTCTTCTTAAAATTTCGGGGTATACTTCTCCCACTTTGCTGTCCTCCTCTAATATAAACAGGTCTGGTCGTGGTGTCATTACCTCTTTGACCGTTGCTTCCCTTATTGAAAGGGCTTTTTCTACCATCTTTTTTTCCTCCTCGCCAAAGAAGCCCCTGCCATAGCCAAGATCAAAAACCTCCCAAAAAACCTCCTCCGGCTTTTTGTTCCCTTCATCCAATGGCGTGAAAGCATCCACCAATTTTTTGAACAAAAACCTGATGGGTGTAAGAAGCTTATGGGCAATATAAAAAGGCAGTGCGTAAATGAAGGATAGAATAGTGGCAAAAGGGAAAACTATATTTTTAGGAATAACCTCTCCAAAGAGAAAGATAATTATGCTTAGAATAGGGGCAGATATCGTAGCACCCTTTCCCCCAAAGTGGGAAATAAAAAGCTTGGTGCCGTAGGCGGAGATCAGAACATTAACGATCTCGTTGCCAATAAGGATAGAAACTAAAATCTCCTTTGGCTTTGCCAATAGCTTATTAACTAAGCTATAAAACCTTCTTTGGGAGTATTTTCTTAGTAAAAATCTGTTGGTGCCAAAGAAAACTACCTCCGAGGAGCTAAAAAAGCCCGAAAGGAACAAAAGGAAAAGAAACAAAATTAGTTCAGTATATATTACAACTGACGAGCCTTCCATCTACGTAAACCTCCCTTAGTTGGGACAGGCACTCCTCCTTTCTCTCTTGACATAAATGATAAAAGGGACACACCGCCTCCGAATAAAAGGGTATGTCTGTAATTTCTGGGCTTTTTCTTTGAGAGGGATGCTCTGCGGGCAAATTCTGGATCAGATACCTGGTGTATGGATGGAGGGGGTTTTTCAAAACCTGCTCCTTTGTGCCCCACTCTAAGAGCCTTCCCCTGTAAAGAACCGCCACTCTGTCCGCGCAGTACTGCACCGACCTAACATCGTGGGTTATGAGTAAAACAGACACGCCCTTTGCCTTCATTTTTAAAAAAAGGTCAAGGATGCCCCTTCTGAGGCTTGCGTCCAAAGAAGCGGTGGGTTCATCCGCCACCAAAAGCTTCGGTTCCAAAAGCATAGCCCTTGCTATGGCAACCCTCTGCTTTTGCCCCCCTGAGAGTTGAAGGGGTCTTCTTTCCAAAAATTCTTCTCCCAAGCCCGCCTCCTTTAGTGCAGACAGAATTTTCTCTTCTCTGTTCTTAACACCATGTACTCGCAAGGGCTCCTCAAGAATTTCCCTGACGGTCATCCTAGGGTTCAAAGAAGAGGAAGGGTCCTGAAAGACCGCAGAAACTATCCTCGTGTATTCCCTACGGTAGCTCCATATGTCCTTACCCTCAAAGAGAACTCTTCCTTTGGTGGGCTTTTCTAACCGTAGGATTAGCTTGCCAAGGGTGGTTTTCCCGGAGCCCGATTCTCCCACCAAAGCCAAGAGCTCTCCTCTTTCCATCCGTAGACTAACATTCTGTAAGGCAAAAAAACTCTTCGTTCTAAAAAGCCCCGTACTCACCTTGTATGCTTTACTAACCTGCTCCAAGCTCAGAAGACTCATATGGTTCTTGAAAAGCGCATTTCCTTTTTCTTTGGTAAATACTGGTCAAAGGTCATAGCCACATTTCTAACAAGAAGCCTACCCATAGGCAAAACCCTTATAGACCTGTCTTTGATTTCTACCAGTCCATCCCTTTCCATGTCCTTGAGTTTCTCAAGCTCCTCCTCAAAGTGCTCTTCAAAGTTTATACCAAAAGCCTTCTCTATACGGTCAAAATCACACCTAAAGTTGCACATCAAATCCATAATTACCTCTCTTCTGAGAAGGTCCTCCTGCCCCAGCAAAAAGCCCCTCATGGTGGCAAAATCTCCATTATCCAAAGCTAAATAATACTCCCTCAGGGTCTTGTAATTTTGAAAGTACGCATCGTAGAACATTCCAATGGATGTGGCACCTATGCCTATCAGATCCACACCCTTTTTAGTGGTGTAGCCCTGAAAGTTCCTCCAAAGGCTTCCTTCCCTCTGGGCTATTGCCAGCTCGTCCTCTGGCTTGGCAAAGTGGTCCATGCCAATGTAAAGATAGCCCGCCGATTGAAACATTTCAATGGTCATCTCAAGGATAGCTAGTTTGTCCTCCGGCGGAGGAAGTGTACTTGGGTCTATCCTTCTTTGAAGGGGCTTTAGCCAGGGTACATAGGCAAAGTTATAAACCGCAACCCGGTCTGGATCAAGCTCTATGGTTTTTTCTATGGTTCTTCTAAACTTCTCTGGTGTTTGATAGGGAAGTCCATATACTAGGTCTATGTTTATGCTTTTAAAGCCCAGCTCCCTCAGTTGTTTCATAACATCCCTCATTAGGGATTCTGGCTGGATCCGGTTTATCGCCCTCTGAACCTCCTCATCTAAATCCTGCAAACCCATGCTGACCCTGTTAAAGCCAAGCTGTCTTAGGGTTTCCAACTGTCCCTCAGACAGATATCTTGGGTCTATCTCTACGCTTATTTCCGCATCCTCATCCACAGAAAAGTTTTCCTTCATCTTTGAGAAAAGCTCTTCCATTTCCTCCACAGTAAGGAAATTGGGAGTTCCACCGCCCCAGTGGATCTGCACCACCTTCCTTGACTTGTCTAAGTATCTACCCAAAAGTTCCATCTCTCTGTATAGGTAGTCCAAGTATCTTTTGCTCACATCCTTTCTGTGGGATATGATCACATTGCACCCACAGAACCAGCAGGCGCTCTCACAGAAAGGGATGTGAATATACAAAGAAAGAGGCCTTTTGCCCTGATTACTCTCTAATAGTTTTTTCTTGTAGTCTTCCTTTCCTACGCTTTCGGTGAACTCCGTGGCGGGAGGGTAGCTAGTGTATCTGGGACCCGGCTTGTCGTACTTCTCTATAAGACTTTTGTTAAAAATCGTTTTCATAGGTATTAATTTAATTCAAAGGTTGAAAATGTAATCTGCCTTTTCATAAGCATCCTTTAACATTTGGAATAGGTCAGATCTGTAAATGCCTGTGAGTTCCTCTATTTTGAGAAAGAGAGGATCGTTATATGCATCCTCTAAAGCCAACATTTCAGAATACCTTTCCTCTAACTAGGAAATTGTGTCAAGAATTTGTTTGAGTCTTTCATTTTCGCCGGTGTAGGCATTTATTATCAGCTTGTCCAGGTGGAGATCCCTCAAAAAGCTTATTTTATCCACACCTAAAATCTTATCTATGAGTGAAAAAAGCCCAGCTAAATAAGCGGCATCCTCAAAATCTGGTGCTATACTTTCTGCAATGGACTTTGCCAAAAGAGCCCTAACAAGGGACCTTTTCCACAATTTGGGATTTTCAACGCTAATATAATCGTTAATTGCCAAAAGGAAAATAAAGTTTTTAAGATTTTTCAAACCCAGCATTGAACAAGCCTGCTCTACGCTTCTAATCTCCTGTATGGGAGAAAAATAGGCAGAATTTACAAACCTTAGGAGTTTTGCAGTTAATCCCACATCGTAGGATATGAACTCCGCTATCTCTTTGGTGCTCTAGGCACTGTGCACCATAGATATCAACCTGAGAAGGGTAGTCTTAAGGTAAGGAGCCATTTCAAACTCCTTAAGAATGTATGGCGATTCCAAATAGTTCCCTTCAAAAAAGTCGCCTACTTTAAGGGCTTTTTCATACTGTTCTTTGGTTTCTATTTTAGTAACTATGATCTTCTTACCCTTGGCTTTTAGCTGTTCAATTCTTTCGTCATTTAAGTGAGGAAAATCCACCGATATAAAAAAGGATTCCTCCATGAACTTTTGATAGCGTTCGTCCTCAAGAAGTTCATAATGGGATGCAAACAGGGCTCCTGCTTCCTTGAACCTACTCATACTTTTAAGGGTTTGTGCTATGGTTACCCCTCCCACTTGAATCTGCGGTTTTAAAAGCTCAAAAATCAACTTCTCCATAGGAAGGTTTTCAAAAGCTCTGTTAAGAAGTGCATCAACAGATACATTTAGCATTAGCTTCTTTCCTTCACCTACCCTATCAATCCCATGCTCTGCGAGTATTTCCACTATTATGTATGCACTCCTATTGTATGGAACTTCTTTGGGGTACTCTAACAAGTTACCCTTTTTACGAAGATACACCTCGTATGCGACGATCCTACCTTCTTTGTCAAAGATGGGCTGTTTTGCTATCAAGAAGCTCATTGAGAGTTCCCCTTAGCTCTGGGTACAGCGGAAATTGCTCGCAAAGTTCAATAACCTGCTCTCTTACCTTTTCTATGGTGCGGTCGTCTTCTATGTTTTTAATAACCTGAGAAATAAGCCTGGCTATGAACCTCATTTCATCCTCTTTCATGCCTCTTGTGGTAAGGGCTGGTGTGCCAAGCCTTATACCGCTGGTCTTTGTGGGTGGCAGAGGGTCAAAGGGCACTGCATTTTTATTTACGGTGATGTTAGCCCTTCCGAGGGCGTCCTCCACCTGTTTACCCGTTAGCCCTGTGTTTCTTAGGTCCAAAAGGACGATGTGGCTATCTGTTCCACCAGAGACCACCTTAAAGCCCTCTTTCTGCAGTTCTTCCGCTAAAGCCCTTGCGTTCTGTACTACTTGCCTTGCGTACGCTTTGAACTCCTCTGACATAGCTTCTTTGAAAGCTACCGCCTTTGCGGCGATCACGTGCATCAACGGTCCTCCCTGTGTGCCCGGGAAAACAGCCTTATCAATATCTTTTGCAAACTCCGTCTTGCAGAGGATAAAACCACCCCTTGGACCTCTGAGGGTTTTGTGGGTGGTGGATGTAACAAAGTGGGCATAAGGCACAGGGTTAGGATAAACACCTCCCGCTATCAAGCCTGAGTAGTGGGCCATATCCACCATCAGGTAAGCTCCCACCTCGTCCGCTATCTCCCTTAGCTTTGCCCAATCTATGACCCTTGGATAGGCAGAAGCCCCACCCACAATGAGCTTAGGCTTGTGCTCTTTTGCAAGCCTGTATACTTGATCGTAGTCTATAAGCTCCGTTTCTGGGTTTAGCCCATAATAGACAGCCCTGTAAATCTTCCCCGAAAAGTTGACCTTTGCCCCATGGGTTAGGTGCCCACCGTGTGCCAAGTCCATGCCAAGGATTGTGTCCCCCGGCTGAAGCACCGCCATATATACCGCCATGTTTGCTTGACTACCCGAATGGGGTTGCACGTTGGCATGCTCCGCACCGTACAGGGCTTTTACCCTCTCTATGGCTAACTTTTCTGCCACATCCACCCACTCACAACCACCATAGTATCTTTTGCCGGGCAACCCTTCTGCATATTTATTGGTAAGCACAGAACCCTGCGCCTCCATAACCGCAAGGGAGGTAAAGTTCTCAGAGGCTATCATCTCAAGGTGGTAGAACTGCCTCTCATACTCCTTGATCACAACCTGGTAAATCTCTGGGTCTGTGCTCTTAAGATGTTGCATGGGCTACCTCCTTAATTTTACCCACATACCGCTCCCACTCCTCCGGGAACTTTTGCATGGTCTGTCTTATAAGCCTACCTGCCACCGCACCCAAACCGCATATGGATGTAGGCTGTATATATTTATTAACAAACTGAAAGCCCTCCCAGTCCTCAGGCGTAGCATTACCCTCTATGAGTTTCCTTAGCAGATATGCCTGCTCGCGGGTACCTACCCGGCACGGAGTGCACTGCCCACAGCTCTCATGAGCATAAAATTCTGCTATGTCCAAGCATGCCTTAACTATATCATCATCTTCTGTTAACACAATTACCGTTCCTGTTCCTCCAAAGCCAAAGGGAGAGTAGTCCATGGGCGTGTCCAGCTCTTCTGCGGAAAAGCAGTCTAAGGCACCGGAAAACACCGCCTTTACCTTTTTGTTTCCAAGTGTTCCACCAGCATACTTGTATATAACCTCCCTCAGCGTGGTATTCATAGGAAGTTCATAAACCCCAGGCTTTTTTACCTTGCCACTGACGGGAAAGAGCTTTGGTCCCGGATAATCGCTCGGTCCGATGTATCTGTACTCTTCCCAACCCATACCCACTATAAGTGGAATGTTGCAGAGGGTTTCCACGTTGTTGACCACTGTGGGTCTTCCAAAGAGACCATACTGCACTGGGTAAGGAGGTTTTATTCTTGGAAATCCCCTTTTGCCCTCCAAGGACTCTATTAGGGCGCTTTCCTCTCCGCATATGTATGCACCCGCCCCTCTGGCCACATAGATCTCCAGGTCAAAGCCAGAGCCAAGGATATTTTTTCCCAAAAAGCCCTTAGCCTTTGCTTCCTCTATCGCATCCCGCAGTATGTAGTATCCCGCCGCATACTCGCCCCTTATGTATATGAAGGCTTGGTTTGCCCCTATGGCATAGGCAGATATGATAATACCCTCTATGAGAAGGTGTGGGTCCCTTTCTATTAGTATTCGGTCCTTGAAGGTGCCAGGTTCCGACTCGTCTGCGTTGCAGATCAAATAACGAGGTGCTGGGTTTTGGACTGCAAGCTTCCACTTTTTGCCGGTGGGAAAGCCTGCCCCACCTCTGCCTCTTAGCTGGCTCTTATCCACCCACTCAATGATCTCCTCCGGGCTCATGTTGAGGGCTTTTTCCAAAGCCTGATAGCCACCATCCTTAAGGTAATCCTCTATGGTATGGACTTTGGGCTTTTTTGCCCTCTTTAGCAAGAGGTTCAAAGTGGTCTCTGCATAAATGTTAAGTATATTTGGATAGGACCTCATGGAGCTTCTCCTCGCTTTCAAATTTATAGGTGTCATTATCCACCATGAAGACAGGTGCCTCTGAGCACGCGCCAAGGCATTGCACCGCTATAAGCTTAAACCGCCCGTCTTTTGTAACTTCCCCTACTCCAATGCCAAGATGTTTTTTTATGGCGTCCAAAAGTCTCTGTTTGTTCATTAGATTACACACAACGCTTACGCACACCCTTATACGGTGTCTGGCAGGCTCTCCCCTATCAAACATATCGTAGAAGGAAACCACGTTCTCCACATGGTTGAGGGGTAGGCCTAATATCTGGGCAACCCTTTCCAAAGCAAAGGAAGGGATGTTGCCGTAGTAGTCCTGCACCTCATGCAAGCACAGAAGTATTGTCTGCTCCCTTCTGGGGAAATAGTTGGCATGTTCTAAAAGTTTCTGTTCAAGCTCTGGTGGTAGCATTTGAGTTTAAATTATAATCCAGTTTGGCGATGGAAGAGGGACAAAAAATACATCTTTTGAGTAGGCTGGCAAGCTTTGGATGTTAATTTGGAGGATTGTATATACACGGCCTCCACTCCCATTCTAAAAGCATCTGATAAAATTTTCCTGTGGTTGAGGAAGATTATCTCTTGGTGCGGATCTTTATGAGGGAGGATGATGAACTTGATGGAGAAAGGCTATATTCTAAGCTTTTGAAGCTTTTAAAAAGCAAGGGTTTGGGTGGTGCAACGGTTTTGAAGGCAATAATGGGCTGTGGAACTACGGGTGAGTATCACTACGAGGGCATTGAGGTGCTATCTTACAACCTTCCTGTGGTGGTGGAGTTTGTGGAAAAGGAAGAGAAGGTAAATAGCCTCTTGGAGGAGCTTACAAAGTATGTAAAAAAGGGGCTAATAAGCATAGAAAGGGCACAAGTATGGGTATCTTCTTAGCCATAGCTATAGGTGGGGCTATCGGTTCCCTCTTGAGGTTTTATCTTTCAAAGTTTTTGCAAAAAAGTTCGGCGTAGAATTTCCTGTGGGAACCTTGATAGTCAATTTAACGGGTGCCTTTTTTATTGGCCTTTTCTTCTCCTACTTGGTGGAAAAGTTGGATATATCCGTAGAACTCAGGGCTTTTTTAATAACGGGACTGTTGGGTGGTTTTACCACCTTTTCCACCTTTTCCTACGAGAGTTTTAACCTAATAGTAAACGGGGAGTATTTAAAGTTTTTTGCCTACTTTATGTGCACAAATCTTGTGGGTTTGCTTTTGACCTTTTTGGGCTACAATGTGGGTAGATAGCTATGAAGTGTGAAGAGGCGGTTTTGGTGCGCATATTTTTTGGAGAGGATGATAAGTACGAAGGGAAGCCTCTTTACAAGCATCTGGTGGAATTTTGCAGGAATAGGGGCATAGCGGGTGCCACCGTCTTCAGGGGCATATTGGGTTATGGCAAGTCTTCCGTGCTACATAAAGCAAGTCCCTTCAAACTCTCCTCGGACCTTCCTATAGTGGTAGAAATCATAGATTGCCAAGAAAAAATTGACCAAGTGCTCCCTGATATAGCCCAGATGGTTAAAGATGGGCTTATAACCATGGAAAAGGTTAAGGTGATTAGGGCATGACTCTGCTTAGGCTTGGCACTAGAAAGAGCAAATTAGCCCTTTGGCAGGCAAACTTTGTTAAAGAAAAGTTGGAGGCTCTGGGTTGCAAGGTAGAGATTGTGCCCATTACAACCACTGGGGACAAAATCTTGGACGCCCCTTTGGCAAAGATTGGCGGAAAAGGACTCTTTGTAAAGGAAATAGAGAATGCCCTCCTTGCGGGTGAAATAGACCTGGCGGTACATTCCCTAAAGGATGTGCCCATAACAATACCCGAAGGACTAACCCTCTCTGCCATAACGGAAAGGGAGGAGCCATACGATGTTCTAATATCAAGTAATGGCAAAAAGTTGGAGGAGTTGCCCTCTGGTGCAGTGGTAGGCACGTCATCCTTACGCAGACAGGTGCAAATAAAGAGAAGAAGAAGGGACCTAAAGGTGGAAATTCTCAGGGGAAATGTGGATACACGCCTGAGAAAACTAAAGGAAGGACTGTATGATGCCATAGTTTTGGCCTATGCGGGAGTAAAAAGGATGGGACTTTCTGGTGAAATTAGCCAGGTTCTGGAGGATTTTATCCCCGCAGTGGGACAGGGTAGTCTGGCAATAGAAACCAGGGCTGACGATGAGAGGGTTATTAACTTTGTAAAAGTACTAAATCACGAGGAAAGCTGGCTCAGGGCTGTGTGTGAGAGGGCTTTTTTGAGGGAATTGCAAGGAGGCTGTCAGGTGCCCATGGGGGCTTACGCTTGGATAGAGGGGGATCGTATAAAAATAAAGGGTTTCATCTCAGACTTGGAGGGCGAGAGGTTCTTGGAGGGTTATGAAGAGGGTGGCTTGCAAGAAGCGGAGGAGGTGGGCAAAAGGCTAGCCCAGAGGTTATTAAGAGAAGGAGGAGAGGAAATACTAAAAGAAATCTATGGTTTATAATCTTTTCCATACACTTCGTGTGAGAAATTCAAAGAAGTTGTAAATCTCTAGTGCCTATCTTTATGGTTAAGCCATAAGTTACAGCCTTTTCAGGAAGTTTCAAATAGGGGGTAATTTCTCACACGACGTATAGTATAATAAAAGGCGTGGAGAGGATGCCAAAAAGATTTACGCTTTTTCTAAGTATGTTTTTAGCTATACTGTTTAGTTGCGGTCCATCGGGTAATAATGCCAGTGAGCAAACTTCAAAAGACAACTACGCATATATCATTCCTCTTTACTCTTATCCAGTGGGAGACTATGAACAGGAGTGGGAAAGATTATACAATCTAAGAACAGTAAATGCTGTTTTTGTGATAGTTAATCCGGATAACGGTCCGGGCGAACAGTCCGACCCAAACTTTTCAAATGCTATAACCAGACTAAAGTCAAAAGGTTTTAAAGTAATTGGTTATGTTTATACATCCTACGGAAGCAGAAGCTTAGGAAATGTTAAAAACGACATGAATAAGTGGTTAGATTTTTATGGATCGGAAAGAATTGACGGCTTTTTCATTGATGAAGTTGGAGAAAACTACGACTACTATAGAGATATTTTCCAACACGCAAGGAGTAGGAATAAGCTGATAATTTTAAATCCCGGAACTAACATAAATGCAAGCTTTTTTGCCATAGCAGATAAGATCGTAGTTTTTGAAAGTCCGTTGAAAGAGTTTGAAAACTTTCAATACGCTAACTACACAGGGCTTGACCCTGAAAGGGTTTGCACTATAGTTTATGAAACTCCGCAGGATAAGGTTTCCTATGTAGAAAACGAGGCAAAACAAAATAACAGTAGATGTTTATACATACACAACAGAGGTGGTTCGGAGTTATACTTTTACCTTAGCCCCTACCTGAGATAGTGTTATAAGGTATATCCAGTTTTAGTTTGTTATCTTTACTCCTTACTTCTTGCTTTTTATTCTTTCTCTTAGCACCAAGCCAAGCACCAAGCTAAAGCTTGGGTG
>Ga0080007_1115859_pt1 | contig 13998 bp, 10 predicted proteins | sample OctOCTMetagenome_FD_69210 | JGI IMG/M metagenome (GOLD analysis project Ga0080007, IMG submission 69210) | Hot spring and microbial mat streamer communities from Octopus Spring Streamers, Yellowstone National Park, USA - OCT_B (SPADES... | ecosystem: Environmental > Aquatic > Thermal springs >...
GTCATGGGCTATTGGATGGGCGGTCTCCCCGGAGTTTACTGGTGGCGTCGGATTGAAATGTCAGGTGGACAAATTGTTGAACAAACGACCCACATCTTTGACCTCGCCCGTTACCTCGTCGGCGACATCGTTCGCGTCAGCGCTGCAATGGCTTTGAGGGTCCTGCACGATGTCCCTGACCTCAATGTCCCCGATGTTGGTGTCGTGAATGTTTGGTTCGCTAACGGAGCCATAGGCTGCATCGCCAACACATGTATGCTCCGAATGGGTTACACTACCGGTGTCCATGTCATCACTCCCGACCTTATCGCTGAAGTCTCTTGGAGCGGCGTGAAGTTCATTGAGCCCAACCGAACCGAAGAAATTCGCCACCAACGCAACGGTCACTTTTACGAAAGCGTCGTTTTCGTTGAAGCAGTCAAGACCAAAAACCAATCGCTCATCCGTAGCGATTACGCCGATGCTGTCAAAACCCTCGCCGCAACATTGGCTGCATTGGAGTCCGCAGAGAAAAACGGTGAGCCCATCGAAGTGCCGAAAGTGGATTTAGGGTGAGAATAAAAGTGCTGGGTGCGAGGTGCTGAGTGCGGAGAAAACTGCTTAGAACGGGAGAGCGAGGCTCCAACCGAGCCAAACGGCAGCGAATGGCAACTGGCGAATAGCGAATATTGAGTGGCTTTGCCTTTTGACGATTGCGAATTGGTGCTGCCAAAATTAATGGCGGTGGGCATTGGGCGATAAGCCCTTTGAAAGCCTGCCGGTGAAACGCTATGGGACGGCAGCCAACAAGGGTGCTTGGTGCTAAGTTCGAAGTGCCGATTTTGGTCTTGGCGCTTGTAGTAGCGCTTCCTTTGGCTTCGTTCGCCCAAAACTCAAAAGCGCCGTCCGTTCCCAAGCCAATCCTTGAAGCCAACGCATCTGTCAAGTTGGGAATCCCTCAAGGTGCAAGGGTGCTGCTTCGCGAAGTTGTCGTCTTCGTTGACAACTACCCCGACCCATCCCTTCGCGCTTTCGTTGAACCTCTGCTCAAGGCTGCATTGACGGAAGCAGGCTTCACCGTTGTTGCTACTCCCCAAGAGGTTCGCAGGGAAGCTGAAGAGAGGCGTTTTGAGCGTGAGTCCGAAGAAGTTCACAAAGGTTCATTGCCTCCCAAAGGGACAATTTTGAGAGAGACCGTTGAGTTAAAGGCGACCGTCCACTTGGTCCGCTCAGGAAGGCAACTCGGGATGCTCTTAGGCGAATTGAGAAGGCGGCGAATCGACATCGGTGGCTTCTACATCCGCAAAAACGAAAGCGGCGCTTTGGTCTTTTTGGAGGTCATTGACAACGCCACTCTGACAACGACAGCCCAACTGGTCAGTTTCGCTACCGACAAGGACGAAATCTTGACAATTACAGGCACACCTTTTGGGGCACTCGTTTTAGGGCGAGACAACCAACGCCAACGAGACATGAACGCCATCAGGGCAGCGATGGGGCACCTGAGCAACCTGTTGAAACTCAAACTCGCTGAACGAGAGCCTATCAAAGGGAAAGTTCTGGGCAAAGTTGAAGGCGTCACCGCAACCTACATCGTCATCAATGTCGGGCGATTGGACGGTGTCCAAAAGGGCATGAACTTTGCCGTCCACCCAGTCCGTAAGGTCGGAGACGAATTGGTAGCGCTACCGCCAATTGCCAAACTTCGGGTCCTAATCGTCAACGACACAAACTCCGTTTGCGATATCGTTGAAGGTGATGTCGGCAGCATCAACGAAGGCGATGAAGCACGGGAAGTCATCAAAGATGTCGTCACCACAGCGAAAAAGTGAAAGCGAAAAATGTCAAGTCCATTTACTGCCCTTGCGATGGCAACATCACCTTTGAGCCAACCCGCACAATTTTGTTGGGTGCCGCTTCCACCCGCCCAACTGCCTCGTCCGGTTTAACTTGCGTGACCGTGAAAGTCCCAACAATTTCGTTCGTCGCAGCATCAACGATGCTCAACCTCATCCCAACCTTAATCCCTTCTCGCTCTCCCACCGAAATTGTCCCCTTGCCATCGCGCAACGATGTCAACCAAGCGAATTTGCTTTTAGAGACAACTTCCGTCTCTTGCGGCTGAACGGAAACTTTCGCTGCTTCTTCCTCCTGAACCTTCGGCGCCCAAAGCCCAATGAATTTCCCTTCCAAAATCACGAACCTCGTTCGCTCCTTCTGCTCCGACCATCCTCCACCAACGCCCCATTTCGGCGGGTAACCTTGAGACCAATGCAGGGCAAGCAAAGTGTTAGGTGAAGCCATCCATTGCAAACTCAAAATCCAATACCGCTCTTGGTCTTTGTTCGCCGTTTTCCTGTCCAACCAACTCCTGACCAAAACCCCGCTGACTTGGACTTTAGAGTTCACCTGCCATCGTCCCCAAAGGGAAACCGCCCGCGAATCAGCTCCTGTCGGGTAGCCCAAACCAACGCCGTGATAAAGGTAAGGCGCTTGGATGTGGTGAGTGTAAGTCAAGCGGTCAAAAGAGGCATATTCAGCGCCGATGCCCCACTTTCTCGTCTCATGCTGTGCTCCCAAAATCCAACCGAGTTTCCTTTGAATTTGCTCCTCCTTCCGCCACCAACGAAGTTTCAAGTCGTCAATCACCAAAATCCCGTAAAAGTTGCTGTCGCCAGACCGATAACTCACATCGGCGCTCAAAATCACTTGGTCGCTCCCCTCCTTCCGCCAACCGCTGTGAACAGCCAGCCGAGACGCAAGGTAGAAAGGCAGGATGAGTGTCAGCGGCGAGAAGGAACGAGAGAGGTTTACCTCGTTAGCGCCGACGCTCAACTTCTCGCCCAAAGGTTTCTCCCATCTCCGTGCCATCAAAAACCGTCCCGGCAAATCGCCGTGAAGGTAAGCCATGAGTTGACGGATTCTCCATCGCCCAATGACCGGAAGTTTCGCTTGAAGGCTGAAAGAGATGCCGTCAAGAGGGTAACCGCTGTCCGAAATCAAGGATGTCCCCAAAAAGCCAGGTCCCCATCGTTGGTATTGGCGTCCAAATTCCCAAACGGTAGTTCCAATGAAACCGCGAACAGTCGCAACCTCAATTGAGGGAGAAGGGTAGGCTTCAAGGAAGGGCGATAAATCGCGATGCCTCAACTGAACCCAAACACCCCATCGCTTTGCTGGATGGTAACTCAGCGTCACCGAACTCAACCGCTCCCAAGAGGTGCTATCGCCAGATTTGCGGGCTGCCATTTCCCTAACTCTTGTCAAGATTGAAAGCGACGGGATCGACAAATTCTTCGCTTCATCCCAATTTTCCGAAAGCCACCATTTCGCTAAGGCGAGCGGATGGGAGTTCTCGTTTGACTCCTCAAACCACTCAAGCCACTTTCGGACTTCAAAGGGTTGCCAGACGAATTTGCCAGCAGCACCGAGGGCAAGCGAAATTTCGTTTTGCGTCGCAGTTGATTGCAACCAACCACCGACGGGCGTCTTGGCATTGAACCCAGTTTGCCCACAAACCCAACCAACTGCCAAACAAACCCCAAGCAAACCCAAAACTAACCTCACGAACCTTCACCTCATTCTCATGCGACATCCCTTTTGTGCTGTGGAAAATGATGGCGCCTTCGTATCGAGTTGTCCACACGACTTGAACTGGTTGGGAATTGGCAGAATGTTTTTTTGGGGTGACCGCTATGGAGACCAAAGTGCCAGCCGGCGGGAAAGAGCGTAAGCGAAAATTAGGAGAGTGGCTGAGTTCCCGGTTGCTTTCGTCGAACGGAATCGATGCGCTTATCGCCCTCGCACTTTGGTTTGGCTTTTTCGCTTTGGTTGTCTGGAGGGCGGAAGAGATTGGTGTCGGATACGACGAACCGATTTACGGTGGCTATGCCTTCAAATACTTGGCTTGGCTTCAATACCTTTGGGCGAGTTGGTCATCTGGTCGCTTCCTTGACCCGTTTCGCCCTGAAATCATTGACCTTTACTGGCACGCAAAGGACATGCACCCGCCAATCCCAAAATTGATTGCTGCCCTCGGGGTTTGGTTCATGACGCCGATTTTAGGCAGCGATTTTGCTGCCATGAGGTCCGGCACGGCTTTTCTGTTCGGGGCGATGCTGGCTGCAATTTACTGGTTCGGGCGAGAGCAACTGACAAGGGCAGGAGCATTGTTTGCTGCTTTCGCAGTAGCCTTCATGCCGCGCTTGTTCACCGATGCCCACTTCCTGACGATGGACATGCCGGTGACGGCGACAACCGTTATTGGGACTTTGCTTCTTCTGCGAGCGATTGAACAACCAAACTGGAAACGCATCGTTACTGCCGTCGTTGGCGTCGGGATGGCGTTCGCATCAAAAGCGAACGGCTTCCTTGTCATCCCTGCAGCAGCAGTTTATGTTCTCATCCGAAACGGCTTGCCTTTGAAAGTCAGCGAACTCAAATCGTTGCTCAAACCTCTCGGTGTCGTTGCTGTGGTTGCCTTTGGAGCGATGGCATTTTTGTTTGCGACATGGCTTTGGCTTTGGGTTGACCCAATCCATCGCTTCCGAGAATACTTCACCTTCCACGCCAAACACTTTATCGTCCACACTTTCTATCTCGGGCGACTTTACCCTATCACCGATGCGAAGGAAAACATCCTCGTCCCAACACCTTGGCACTACCCCTTCGTGATGACCTTAGTGACCGTCCCGACGATAACGCTGCTGATGGCATTAATGGGGATGGGGTTGACAATTTTTCGGTGGCGGGAAGTGCCGCCGCTGGCGAAAATTTCGGTCATCAGTTACCTCGTTCAGGTTGCGCCTTTCCTGCTGGCGTCCACGCCGAAATACAACGGCATCAGGTTGTTTGAACCGGCGTTCCCGTTCCTCGGGATTCTGGCGGGTTTCATTTTCGGGTTGATTGCTTGGAAGGTTTTGAAATTCGTGCGGGAAAGGGCAACCCATCTGGTCTCTGAACCGAGATTGGTTGTTGGTGCGTTGGGCATTTTGCTTTTGGCGCCCGCTGCTCATGCGACTTTGACAGTTCACCCTTTCGGCTTGTCATACTACAACGCTCTCGCCGGTGGAGTTCGCGGCGCTGCATTTCGGTTGGGCTTTGAAGTCACTTACTGGGGCGTCAACTTGCTGAGCGTTATCCCATTCCTCAATCGTTTGCCTGAGGGCACAAAGGTTCTCGTTTATCCCGGCGCATGGTGCGCTTACACCGACTTTTACAAAAACGCTGGCGTTTTGCGTCGCGACATTGAAATCATGGGCAACCCGAAAGATTTGCCGAAAGCCGATTTCGTCGTTTTTCAGGCAAGTCAGACGGAACTCGCCCTTGCCGAACTTGCTGACCCTAAGTTGGGCAAGTTGCTCTGGTCGCTTTGGCGGGAAGCCAAACCCGCTTATGCAGCTACTTACAATGGCGTCGTCATAGTCGGCGTTTACGACAAAGAGACGGTCAGAAGGTTCATGGCTCGTCTGGAACACAACGCTAACTGACCGCTTCACTCGTAAGTGAAAGCGACTTCGGCGCTGACAGTAACTCGGATGGGCTGCCAAGCGAAAGTCGAAATTGGGTCGCGTCCTTCGTTCGGGCAAAGTTTGGATGCTGGTAGGAAAGAATGAAAATAGATTTCCTAAAATATTTTATATGATTTATTTACAATAATTTTTATTCTAATTTATAAATTTTTTGGTCATTCAATCTAATCCATAATTTATCTGATTTGATTGGAAGTATCTCTAAATTCTTTACATTTATAAATAAAATTGTTAATTGGTTATTATTTATATTCCATTTTAATATTTGTCTTTTGTTATAATCGTAACAATAAATATATTTTCCATCATTACTAAGATTTAAAAACTCTAACGATTCATAACCTTTTATTTTAAGTTCTCTAATATTTAATCTTTTACGGTATATTTCTCCCTCAAAAGATAATTGAATTAAGTAAATATCACTGAATTTATCTGTAACGATCGTCATAATAGTTCTATCATATAATTTTACTATGTTCGGATTAATTAGCCATTCTTTTTCTGGATCTATTAACAACCTTTCTTTACCTTCTTCAAAGAGAGAAATAATTGGGACAGGTGCTGGTAAATAACCTGTCCAGGGGAAACGAGGTCCTTTACGATACGTTCTTATCAAGACTTGTCGGTGATCAGGTGAACAATAAAGGAGACGAGCCCCTTGGCGATAATAACTCTCAAAATTATAACCTTGTAAATTAATAGATACTTCTTTAATTTTTTCAAATTTAGAAATTGAATACCAAATTATTGTATAATTTCCAATTTCTTTTCCAAGTTCAAATAGAATTACAGTATCATTACCACAAGATTCAATTATATCAGGGTCTATATTTTTATTTGTAATATTTAATTCTTTTTCTTCTTTAGTAATTAAATCGAAAATAAAAACTTTAATAGTATAAGGATATTTAGGTGAATCTAATTGATATAAATAACGAATACCTTCATATCCAATATAAGCCACTTTTTGTCCTAAACAAGTTATAGCAGTAATAAATCGTTTTTGACCTTGAGTTGTATAAATTATTTTTTGTTGAGGTAACTTTTCAATAGATATAAATTGTTCTTCTTTTTCATTTCGAATTAAATATACTATATATCTTTCTTTAGGATCTAACTTGCCGAACAAAATTTCAATGTTATTTGAGGTAATGGGTAGGATAAAGTGATAAGATAATATAATAACAAATGATATTATAAACCATAAATTTTTATTATTGTCTCTTAATCCTTCATCTTTTGAAAGGACTTTTCCCCGCATAATTTCTACCTCCTTATCGATGAAGATGAACTGGACAGTTTATTAAGTTTTGATACTTAACTTCTACCATTGTTGGAACATTACGATTTCCATAAAGCATTTCACACACTCTGCCCACCATAGGAGCACATCTAAAAACGAATTGAGTGCTACTTCCACCATCTAACATCATAGCTCCAATAATTGTTAAGGAAGTTACATTAGTTGCATTACGCTTAATAAAAGAAGGTAATTCTTTTATTAAAAAGTTAACAGCATCATCCCATGTCCAACCTTGGGAGTAACCTGTATCACCACGAGTTCCACCTCGTTGACAAATTATAAGGAAAAAATTTTCTTTGTTTTTAAATTTTTTATTATTACCGTAAAGATATTCACTTTCTCCCCAAGCCACAATAGTCCAAGCATCTCGCCAATCTCGTGAAACATGCCAATCTTGTTGATTAAAAGGAGTAGGGGTGCCTCCATTGATGAGACAACCAATACCAGTTAATCCAAACGGGTATTTGCGAACTCCAGAAGGAATTGTGTAAGTGTTTGTTCCAGTAACCTATTGCATTCTTTCAATAATCCAATCTGGTTTATAACCTTTATCTCCATATGCCCAACGGTGTCTGGTGATATCATTACCTATCCATTGTGCGCCTGTCCCAACATGCCCTACCAACGCGAAAGTGCTTGGATTAAAGAATGTTCCATTAACACCCGCTGCTACGGTGGATGAACCTAATTGATTAATCCTATTTCGGACACTATCTGGGGGGTTGACAAATCGAGTTGCTCTATCAACGGAGTATTGACACCAAACACCTTGCCATTTTGTACCTTGATATACACCTTCAATGTAAAGAATTGGTAAAAAGTAAGCAAATTGATTCACTTCTAACGCAGACTTTATTTGATGATTCTTGTAACTATCAGCATAATCATCGTAAAAATGTAAAACAAATCTATATATTACTGCTTTACTCGTAATCAGACTTACTGGCACAGGAATGATGATACAATGTGTTTCTCCATTCGGGTTCGCTGTCAACCCATCACAATTTTCATGAACGACGCATTGAAGCACTGGAACTATCCAAATCTGAACCCTCTCCAAATCAGGGTCATAAAGCCATATCTCTCCATAACTTGCATCACGACCGCTATACAAAGCATACCATCTCAAGTAGTAAAGATGGTTGTCATCACTTTCGTCATCTGGCGTCCCTCCATCATCATAACCTAAATACTCGACAGGTCCTGGAACAACTGTCAAAGACTGACTTCTTACAGCATCCCTGTCATAAGGGTTTGCAATTACTTCCACATCAAAGGTGTATAAGCCTGCAGGTGCAATGTTGCTCCATTCATCTGGCGGATACTCGTAATAACCTGTGTTCACCGTCCCTGTGAAAGAGTAACTGCCAGGGCAAATCTTTTGCTCAGTCAACTCATAGACTAAATTCCTGTTCATGCCGTAAATCCTCACTTTCACTTGAACTTGCTTTTTCTGGGCACACTCAATATTGTAACTAAAACTTGTGTCCGCTATCCCTCTCTCTGGATCCCACCTGAGCACCTTGCCGACATCAGGCGATGTCACCACCAAGTTTTGGACATGGATGGTGATGGAAGTTTGAAACGGTCCCCTTTGCCCCTTCATGTAGACCCCATATCTCCACTGGACGGTGATGCGGTAAGGGGCGTTGTGCATCGCAAAGTCAATCATCGGGGCAAAACTAAAGGTCATTCAGTTCCAGTTCTCTCGGTTACTAACAGGTGGCATAGTGTAATGGTAAGTGAGAAATGCTGTTGCCGACCAATGTCCTCACCTTCGCTGCTCCAGCATCCTTTTTGCGTCTAACCAATCTACCTTCAAAATCGGAACCTTCCTTTCATTGTCCCACCAAAGGCGAATACCTGTAACTTCGCAAATGCGACGAAGAGGAAGATATAGTCTACCGTGGTGCTGCATGGTATCCCATTTTCCTACACGAACTTCACCACATCGCCCTTTCAATCTGTCGCCGACCCATTCTACCCCTAAATTGTCACAGTAATCTGCACAAATAAATGTTCGCCCATTAACACAAAGTATCGGTTCCCAAACATCAACTAACTTTCCATTAATGGACAGCCTAAATAACTCCAACCTTTGGACTTTCCTACTAACTTGCTTATTAATCAATTTCAGGGATAAATTAAGACCCTGTTCCCCGAAGAACTTCACAGTACCTGTTAGTGCATCAACCATGACCCACTCACAACTGAGACGACCGTCATCCCGTTTAGATGTTCCAATCAAACTCCATACTAAATGTTGCTCTAAGAGTTCATCTTCATAGACATAAAGACCTACAACAGCATAATAAGGTAAGGCGACTTTGTTGATAATCTCACCGCCATAAAAGCCGTCTTCAAACCACTCAGTAATGGTGATACCTAAATCCGCAAGATATCGTCTCGCTAATCTCTTGGCTTCCTCTTTTGAAATCAAAGGCATTGTGGATACAGTTACTGTGCGCTTCCAGAGTGCACCTTTTTCTAACCAACCTGTTCTGGAGTTTATCCACAACTCTACCATTTGAGGTAAGTGAGCTCCTGTTTTAGGATCAACCTTGAAAACAATAAATCCCCATACCATATCGGCAAGCACTTGATATTTGTCGGGAGAGTAAGGAACAGTGAGGACTTCGAGAGTCCCATCATCAAGAAGTTGTCGAGCGATATTAACAGCAATGTTCCGCAATTCGTCAAAAGTCTTGACAGGATAATTCCCTAACCCCAAGTTTTCGTTCGTCTCGTACTCATCTCCACGATACCCACGAAATGGCTCTAACTCACAATATCCCGTCCAAGCATTGACTTTGGCTATCCTATATCGTTCCGGATATTGATCAAAGGTAACCAGAAAGTAGTAGACATCGCCATAAATCATTCCAGTGCCAAACCAACTGGCTTGCCAGTGTCCCATTGTAGCGTTCCAATTTCCCCCTTGAGAAGCTAAATAAGAGATCAAATCCATATCCCACTCAGGAACTTCCATCTTTGCAGGTAAGGTATCAGTGGTGAGCCAATGGAGAACGCCCGGGTATTGCCACACTTGAGCAAATTGAAGAATGATTTGACCTGCTTGCTCTCGTGTCATCATCGTCGGTGTCTGTGGGGTACCGATTCGGACTAAAAGAAGCAAGTACATCCCGCTTAGCATCCACCGGATTCGCTTAGTCTGCATTAATTTTCCCTCCTTTCCTCAGTCAGTAAAGCCTCTCCGCTGCGTTGCCAGCAATACCTACATAGTCATACCATTGGTAACCTCGTAACTGATCCCATTGACTTCTATAGGCTTCCCCTGCCGCCTTTGCAGCCTCAGAAACTGTTCCACCGGGACGCTTCGCACTGATATCTCCGACAAGGGCTTTCCAAAAAGTGATGTGGGTATTACGGAGATGGTTGTAATTGCCTTTTAAATCAACATGCCAGCCAACAGCAGCACGTGCCCCTCTCCGAACAAAGGCTTGGGGGAGACCTGTGCCGGATTTATCGGTGCAGGTGTAACAAGCCCCCAGATAGACAACTTTAATCTTGCCCAAAGGCAGGAGTTGATCCAGCCCTATGCAATTGGGAGAGGAAGTTATCCCAAAGAGCCACTTCTCATTCTCAGGATCTTGAGTGGGAAACCCAATAAAATTCCCATGCCCGCCGTGCCCCACATAACTGATCAATCCAAACTGTCCTGTTTGGAGCGCTTTGTTTATCTTGTCTCTAAAGGTGACAGCGCCTCCTTCATAAGTGTAGAGAAGGTCTTCTTTTTGCCTCCCTGGTAGCTCCACATGCCTTTTATAGAAGCCTTGTAAGATCACACCTTGCTGCCTAGGCACTGCCACTCTTTGCACCATACTTATAATTTCATTGGCGATAGCCGTTGAATCAAGTTCCACCGCTGTCCATCGACTCCATGGGGCATTAGGATACCTCTTAAAATTAAAGCCTGCCGATAAACACCAGCCTAAGTCTATTACACCTTGATTGGTTAGTGCGACTTTCTTACGGTGCGCCTTGTCGTAATCTGGAAAGTTATCCCTTGCCCAGAAAACGAACCGATAGGGTTGATCGGACGCATATTGTAGTTCAACCCCCAAGCGGACACTGTTCCAATCTGTTTCGCTTGGCACGGCACTCTCAGATATAGCGTGCGTCGGACCACTTGCAGGACCTGCTATGCGTTGTAACTTAGGGTCGTAAACCTCCACCCACGTCCCTGAGGCATCCCGACCGCTGCGCAAGATATATCTGGCTTCGTAAAGTTGTGGAGCCAAAGGCTCTATTTCGTGTTCTCCAACCCTTAATGCCCTACTTCTCAACCAATCTTCATCATAACCAGGTGCTATCCCAATAACATCCAAATCAAACACATACAAACCTGCAGACGCTTTCCTATCTGGTGGTGGAGGAGGCACAACATTCACACTCCCATCCCATGTGAAACTGTAACTTCCAGGCGCTAACTTCTCCAACCACTCCTCATATACCTTCATCCCATCCGTGCTGTAAATGCTCACCTTCACCTGACACCACTTCCTTTGTGCACATTCAAGACTGTAACTGAAACTCGTGTCGGCAGTCCCACGAACTGGATCCCACCTCAAAACCTTCGTCTCATCAGGTGATGTCACCACCAAGCTTTGGACATTGATTGTGATGGAAGTTTGGAAAGGTCCTCTCGGTCCTTTCATGTAAACTCCATAGCGCCACTGAACTGTTATGCGGTAACTTGTGTTGTGCATGGCAAAACCTATCATCGGGGCAAAACTCCATGTCGTCCAGCTCCAATTTTGCGGGTCACTAACTGGCGGCATAGTGCAACCGTAAGGGAAGCCACTCTCTCCTTGCGGGTTCTTAAAATACCAAACCTGAGGTTGATGTTCGTTGGTCAGTTCTTCAATCAAAACCCAGTCAACGCTGAAGAAGGCAGGTGCGCCACCTTTCCAGCCAGCATAAAAATGAAACCAAGGGACTGCGACTGTCCCTGAAGTTGTGCAGACGGAAGGGTTGTTGTCGGTTAAGTCAGGGTCCCAAGTTGCATGGAGGGCGTAAGCAATTTGAGGCTCAGGGATTTGAGATGGGTCGGGAGGTTGAGAGAAAGTTTTAGTGACGAAAGGGATGAGGAGAAACAAGCAAAAGGTTAGGCAGACAGAGTTTAGCCGAGAGAGAGCCTTTCTTTTCGGTTGCGTTCATTTTCGCCCTCTCAGTTTTCATCATCTTTGTTCCCTCCCAAAGACGATTGTCGCCGCTATTATGCCTCATCGTTGTTAGGATGTAAGGGGTCAGAAAGCGGTCAGTTTTAGCCAAAATTGTGGAATTTTTACGGCTTGCATTGTAAGCCGCGCACAAAGGTAACGAGTTGCCTTTCACTTTCAACAGTTTCCTTATGGCTCTGAAAGGACTTGTGCGCCTTTGCAGGGTTCGGCGGTGAACCATGAAAGTTCCATGCCTAACGCCCTTTGGTAGTTGCTTGCAATCCTTTCGGCGATTTGTTCTGCTTCGTCCCTTCGCGCCAAAGCCATAGCGCAGCCGCCTAAACCTGCACCCGAAAGTTGAGCGCCCAGCGCACCGACCCTCAAAGCGGTGTCAACGATGAAATCAATGGCTGGCGTGCTGCATCGGTAACTTCCCGCTTGTTTCCAAATGGGCACTTTGTTTTGCTCAAAGGCTTCAAGGGCGAAATCATCGGTAGGGAACTGAAACGGCGACGGTTCGCTGTCGCGCCATCTCGTCACTCGGTCACCATCGTGGCTTATGGTCATCAGTTCACCGATGCGGTCAATGTCGCCTTCCCGCAAAACTTGCCTGAACATTTCGCTCCGCTCACATTCAGCAACACCGAACCAACAAGTCCCGCGAATTTCAAGGGGCGAGGGGCGAGGGACGAGGGACGAGTTAAAGGGAGTTTTTCCTTCTGCTTGGCAAGTTGCAGCAAGTTGAAGCAGCCTGTCTTTTCGGTTCGGCAAAAGTTCCACCAGTTCATCAAAAGTTGCATACCTCGGTAGCGCTTTCAGAAGATGATAAACCAACCCTTCATCGCCCAACCGAGACGGCGCTGCATCCCGCAAGTATCGCAACCGTTCCCGCAGTTCAGGGAAACGCTCGTGCCAAATCATCATCCCGACTTCGTATGCTGCAACCCTTCTGTTGAACTCAGCACGAGCGCCACCCGCTTTGTGTGCCCTTTCGCCGCTGTCCATGACGAGCAAGCAAAGTTCTTCAGGAAAAGGCAGAAGTTCAAAGTTCATCGGGAAGAAACCGAAGCGCATCACTTTGCCCGTTTCCGCCAGAAGGATTGCAGCATGGTCACCCGCACCGCCTCTCGTTCCAACATACCACTCACCGTAACCGCAAATTTCCGGCGGTAAAGAACGAGTGTCAAGCGAAGCGCCAATGTTTCGGTGAAGCAAGGCAACGAGAAAAGCGACGAAAAGCGCCGACGATGAACTCAATCCCGCTTCAGGGGGAATGTCACCGTAAACGACAGCCTCAAGACCTCTGAGGGAAGACAAGTCACTGATGCCAAACTCCTTGTGCCAATTGACGATTGTCGCCGCTGCGGCTTCAGCGTAAATCGCCCAACCAGCGACAGTTTTTCGCTGAGTTGCTTTTTCCCTCGTCCAACGCTCCCATTCGTCAACGCTAAGCGGTTTAGCGGGAGCAACCTCGCTGAAACGGAAAGCGTGCGAAGAAAATTTCTCCGGTTCTGCATGGTGCGCAATCACTATGTCATCGTCTCGGGGGCGGACAGTCAGCAAGATTTCACGGGGCAGAGCAATCGGGTGGACGAAGCCACCGCGATGGTCAATATGTCGCCCCATCAAGTTCAGCCGCCCCGGCGCTCGGACAAGGAAAACCTGTGCCGACTCACCAAACCGCTTTGCGGTCGCTGTCAAAAGCGTCTTGAATGGCGAAAATCGCCCTTCCCACGCCTTGCCGTAAACTCCCATCGCCCATTGCCTCCACTCGTTCGCTTCAATCCAATTGAGCCATTCTTTGACCTCTCGCATCCGACACCACCTTCCATTTCACAAAATCATCCGTGACTCATGAAGCGTGATGCGTGATTTCTCCCTTTCTCCGCTTCACCGCTTCACCGTTTCACTGTCTCTCGTCCCGCGTCCCCCGTTCCGTCAATACGGTTTGAGCAACGCTTCTCTGACAGGTGCGAGCAAAGGCGGGATGCCTTGGAGTTGG
>Ga0080007_1068167_pt1 | contig 13965 bp, 14 predicted proteins | sample OctOCTMetagenome_FD_69210 | JGI IMG/M metagenome (GOLD analysis project Ga0080007, IMG submission 69210) | Hot spring and microbial mat streamer communities from Octopus Spring Streamers, Yellowstone National Park, USA - OCT_B (SPADES... | ecosystem: Environmental > Aquatic > Thermal springs >...
CAGGTTAGAAGCTACATGCACGTAGGCGACGCTGTGGAGGCGACTATAACAGCTTGGACCAGGGGAGGAGAAGGGTACCAGGTCTACAACGTAGCATCAGAGGACTGGATAACTGTCGACGAAGTAGCAGACATAGTGGTCGAAGCGATGGGGTTGAAAGGTGTGAGAAAGAAGTACAAGCCAATACTACACGGAGTAGGATGGCCCGGAGACGTGAAGAGGATAGCATTAAAGATAGACAAGCTGAAGAGCATAGGATTCAAGCCCAGGATGAGCTCAAGAGAAGCAGTTGGAACAGCTGTAGAGGAGATCCTAGAAGAGCTAGAGGCAAACGTGTAGGTGGTATCATGGGGTTCAAACGCTACCTCTCGAAGCTCTCTAATAGCGATGTGGAGGGCTTGCTTAGAATGTATGCTTTAGCAGACGATTACAACATGGCGGTAGGGAAGCTTCAGAACTTCATCGATGTGAGGGAGCTAGCAGTCCTACTAGAAATCGTCTTAATTGGGGGGAAGTGTTATTCCTTTAAAGTGTGAACTTAGATGTTACGTGCTTAAAATTGATCTCAATGACCTGAGCAGGAACTGCATGGATTTCTAACTATGATAATTAATAGTCTAAATGATAGTCTAAACCTCATGCTTGTGGATGTTATATTTTTAGTGTTTAGTTTTAAAGACTAATAGAGATGAAGAGCAAAATTGAGTGGTTATGATGTCGTTACTAGATAGTGTTGTTAAGCGTTATGAGGATCTTCTCAAGGATGAAAGTATAGTGGGTTCTTCATATACTTTACATGCTATGGACATGCTCATACCAGTGTTGGAGTATCTTAGGGGTAAGGGTATAAAGGTTTTTATGGATCTTGGCTGTGGTTATGGTTTGTTAACATTTATTGTAGCAGATTTTATTGGTGTTGAAAAGGTGTACGTTGTTGATATTGATGTTGAGAGGTTGTCTCTGTTAAATAATAAGATACGAAGTAGGTCATCTGTAAAGGAGGTCATACTATTGAATCATGATTTCTGCAAGCCAGTAGATATTAACGAGAAGGTTCAACTGGTTACAAGCTTTGGCTCCTTGGAACATGTTACGTGTTGGGATGATGTTCTAGAGGATGTGAATAACGTGCTAGTTAATGGAGGCTACTTCCTAGTTTCAATGCCTAATCTAGGTAGCTGGGTAAACAGATTAGCGTTACTGCTAGGTTACCAGCCGAGGGACTTAGAAATATCTACAAAGAAGCTCTATGGTGTTGCACCACCGTATGGTCATGAAGTTATAGGTCATGTAAAGGTTGCAACATTTAAAGCTTTTAAAGAATACCTCATGGATAATGGCTTCGAAATAGTTATAGCGAAACCTCTCTACAATAAACAAAGCCTGTTAATAAACTTGATAGACAAAATTTTCTCTACACCAGCACTTTCGCGAAGATTTATAGTCTTAGCTAGGAAGATAAGATAGTGTTGAGGAGAGCTGTTGGCGATAAAACGTATAAGAAAGGGGAAGCCTGTATTATGCCTATCACGAGATGTTAATAGAATATCCCCCTAACGTTATATGATAACAAAGTACAATAAAATAAGTATTGAGAAAGCTCACGAGCTCGGTTAGGAGAAAAGAAAGTCATTATCATAGTAAGATTCCTATAAGGGTATAACTCTTCCAAGATCCTAACAAATTAGGAGGTAAATGGAATGCCCGATCTGCTAACACACTATATGGCAAGCTACCTCATAGCGAGGACTATCGTTGAGCCTAGACGCGCGCTACTACTAGCTCTTGTAGGGCTTCTACCAGATGTTGACGTGCTACTCCTAGTACACAGGTGGGTTACTCATAGCATCCCAGTTGAGCTCCTAGCCTCAGCCCCACTACTAGCGTTGACCTACACCTATAGGAGGGGGTACTTTGGGGTTGTTGTGTTAGCTGTACTACTCTACACCCTGCACATAGCCATGGATCTGCTGACAGGGCTAACACCAGCACTATGGCCCCTAGCGCCGGCCCTAGCATTAAACATCGGGGTTAACGGTGCATACAGTGTAAACGGTGTCAAGATAACCCCCGGCTTCGAAGTTGTAGTCGGGCCTGCTGACTTCGCTAGAAGGGATTCATTTGAGGGCCCCCTGGTCTCCGAGACAGGGCTCATGCTAGCCCTCATTGTAGCTTTGATCTCGTTGGCCGAATATTACGCCTCTAAGGGTAGGTTGTATGGTAAGCCGGCCTAGAACGCTGGCGTGATATACGGTGCTATATGACTATGAATGAACGTTCTTTAATGATTGTCGCTGGTACTAGGCCTGAGGTTATTAAGCTAGCTCCCGTTATCTGGTCTCTTGAGAAACTTGGAGTAGGTCATATTTTTATATGGAGTGGTCAACATTTCGACTATGAGATGAGCCGTATATTTTTTGAACAATTACGTCTACCTGAGCCCGATGAGTATTTGAATATAGGTTTTCAATCGCTAGATGTGACACAGCAGGCGGAGATGTTAATTCATGGAATATCAAATGTGATAAAGAAAAGAGAGCCTAAATATGTATATGCTCTTGGCGACACGAATACAGTATTGGCGTCAGCTTTAGCATCTGTCTATATGATGAAACCTTTTATACATGATGAAGCTGGCATGCGTAGTTTTGATCTTTCTATGTTGGAAGAGGTCAATAGGAAAATAGCAGATTCGATAGCCTCCTTCAGATTATCACCAACTAAAATTGCTGTACTAAATTTATTATATGAAGGTATACCTCTGTCTACTATTAGGCTCGTTGGTAGTACTGTGGTGGATACTCTTCTATACGTTATTTCGCGAAATCTTTTGAAAAGAGAAGCTTTTGAAGAATATGATCTGGATCCTTTGAATTATATTCTTATCACTATACATAGACGAGAAAATTTAACAGAGAAACGCATCCTCAACATAATTTCTATATTAATCAAGATTGCTACTAATCTTCCGGAATATAAAATAATTTTTCCGATACATCCTCACACCAGAAAGAAGTTACAAGAGACAGGATTAATTGAAAAGGCTAAAGAGTTTAAAAATATTTTACTTACTAAACCTTTTGGTTATCTAGAATTTATTACTCTTCTGAAAGGGGCTCGTGTTGTTGTCACCGATAGTGGAGGTGTTCAGGAAGAGGCTTTTTTACTTGGCAAAAAAATTGTAACACTAAGAGAAATTACTGAATGGCCTGAAACTGTTATTCTCGGCTATAATCATCTAGCAAGTCCTGACAATGTTGTTGAGGCAACAGATCTAATAACAAGATTAGTAAAGCTTCCCGAGTTAGAACCTCCCCAGCTCTCTACCTGTCCTTTGGGAGACGGCAACTCTGGTTGGCGTATCGCAAAATTACTCAAATTATTCCTTGAGAATAAGATCAAAATAAGTAACAACATTAAAGGATATCCATTGCCTAAACTGAAAAATATATCAGATCATCCGGCATTATGCTTTAAGAATGGCCAACCTTTTATCTACCAAGGACTTGAGAAGATGTCTCCAGAGATAGTTTGTCTAGCAAGAGAGAATTTAACAAAGGAGGAAATGTTGAATGTAATCAGTGTAAATTGGATGGAGATAAATAAAATTATAGAGGAAGAGAGAAACATATGAGAATATTTATCATTCCGCCGAATGATTTGTTAAGACATCTAATACCGAATCGTATGTATCATATTGCTAAAAGGCTTGCGAATAACCATGAGATCTTTATACTATCATATACTAATCATCCTTTAGCTCATGAGATCAAGAGAAGTTTAAAAGCTGTAGAAATTCCTATATCTAATGCTTTGAAGACTAATAATTTAGGTCTTTATTATATTATAAATGCTTCACAAATCTATACCACGATTAAAAATGTTATCCAGAAAGAAGATATAGATGTCATTATTCATGGTAATATTCTCCCTAGTTTTATAGCGTCAAAACTTGCTAAAAAAATGAGGATCCCTAACATATATGATTTTCTAGATTATTTTCCAGAATCAGCATCAGCATATTATACCAAAGGAAGAGGTCTCATAGAGATGGGAGTAAAAACTTTTGTATATCCCGCGTTAAGAAATAGTGATGTTATAGTGACACCTTCATATGGGCTAAAAAAGATTGTTGAAAATATTTCTCCCGGCATACCTGTTCATGTGATACCTAATGGTGTAGACGCAGAAATTTTCAAACCAATAGATCAGAAGATAGCAAGAAAAGAAATAGGATTAGACACGGATTATCTTCTTCTTCTACTACAAGGCTCTCTAGATGTATGGATTGATGTAGAAAACATAATGAGAGTCTTAAGAGAACTTCGAAAGATAGCTGACATAAGACTATTAATAGTAGGTTTCTCACATGCCAAATACTATTATAAGCTACTAACGGTACACGCCAAGCATTTTGGAATTGATAAATACATATATACCTATCCGCCACAACCATATGAGAAGATGCCTTTATTTATAAACTCAAGCGATATAGTTATAGCGCCTGTTAGGAAAATGCTTATAAATTTTGCTACTCCTCTTAAAATAGCAGAGGCTATATCATGTGGCAAACCTGTAATAACGAGAGATATAGCAGAGTTTAAGATCTGGTATAAAATGGGTGTATATACGTATTCTTCGTATGCGGAATTAGAGGATCTCATAAGAGATTTGTTTAATATGCTGGATGAAATTAAAAACTCTTTACACATTTATTCTTATAACTTTAGAAAGACCTTTGACTGGAATAATTTATCAACAAAATATATAGTCTTATTAGAAAATTTCTTCGAGACGTCATCTCGATTATGTGATAAGTTAAGAGAATCGGATCAGTCGCATTGTTAAGTCATGAGTATACGTCATATACTTTTTGGTGGGATAGCTATTTTCTCTAAACAAATTGCTGAAAGACTTGGTGAACTAAAATAGGTAGCAGTAAGAATTCCATCATTGTACTGTCACACGAATATCCCCCCTACGTTTTCGGAGGTGGTGCAACCTTTACTAGAGGGGTTGCTGAGCAGCTTTCTAGGAGGGGATGGAAGGTTTTCGTGATTGCAGGGAAAGCTGGATATCGTGAGAAGGTGATAAGTGAGAAACCTCGCGAAAATCTGATTATAGTTAGAGTTTACTTCCCCGAAATACCTCCACGGTGGTTGCTCTACTCTCTACCGGCAAGCTACTATCTTAAGACATTGCTTCATAGAGGGAAGGCAAAATTGATCATGTCTAATAGCCCTCAAGCATACCTAACGTTAAGAGGTTTTAAGATGGAGAAGTTCCCCGTTATCTCGGTGAATCACGGTTCTCCTTACTCTATTTTATCGTTCTACAATCATGTTAAATGGGAGGATTTGGAGGAAGTGAGTCCTGTGGAGCTTGGCTACTACTTTGAAGCTCCTTTGATGAAGTGGTTAGCTAAAAAAGAGCTGGTGATTAGCGATCGGTGTGTTTTCGTTGCGAATCACGTGTTAGCGGAGTTTAAATCTCTTTACAGGGATCTTGCCAAAGAAATTCAGTTTAAGAGCTCTGTGATCTATCCTGGTATAGAATACGATGATTTAGTTAAACTTAGGAGGAGCTTAGAAAAAGTTGATAGTGGTAAAATCGTTGTGGCTTACGTAGGTAGATTGTACTATACAAAAGGGGTAACACATGCTGTTAAAGCTATAGAATACCTAATCAATGAGGGTTATAGGAGAGATGTTGAGCTATGGGTATTTGGGAAAGGACCTCTTGAGCTATGGCTAGAACATTACATAAAAAGGAGAGGGCTACAGGCATACATTAGATACTTTGAATTCATCGAGAGAGCCAGGTTGCTGGCTTTACTGGCAAAATACGTCGATGTAGTACTGCATCCGAGCTTGTATGAGGGAGCCCCAATGGCGGTTATAGAATCCCAAGCACTCGGAATACCAGTGGTCGCTTACGACCTACCTTGGGCTCAAGAGTTTATAGTAAATGGAGTAAATGGATACAGAGCGCCTTATGCCGACATCCCAGCGCTCGCTAAACATATCTTGAAGACACTTGACCTAGATAGGGACAGAATATCCCTCCAAGCACTAAAATTTAATAAAGAAAGATTTCTTAAAGAGCTTGAAGAGGTACTAATAAACTTGGCTTTAACTATAAAGTCTTGATCCAATATCAACTTAAAATGATAATCTTAATGTAAGCAACAAAACTGTCTAAAGGTATACAATCATGCGCGTAGCCATCATACACGATTCTCTGAATGATTTCGGAGGTGCTGAGGTACTAGCATTAGGTCTTGCTAAAGCATTAAAGGAAATGAGGCATCATGTCGAATTGTATGTTAGAGAAAGAACTGACTGGGATGGAGTTAGAAGACTTTCTCCCTACACCTGTGATGTGGTGGATTGTGAGTATGTACTACCTCCCTATAAGACAAAACTATTACCATCGACATATGAAAGTGTCTTGACTTGGATTCTAAGGGACGTAATTAATTTCAATTTAATAATCAAGAACAAAGGCTATGATGTGACTATAATCACAAAACCCTCCCTTATACCTGCCTTTGCCGATATCATTTATATACACTTTCCTATGTTTATCCCAGTCTTTAAATTACTCTATTACCCAGATATATTCGTTTACAACGTGGTTAATAGGATACTTTCTATGCCCGTAGCCTTAATAGAGAAACTCTTGATATCTCTCTCCTCCATTTTGGATTATAAACCAGTGGTACTAACCAATTCTACCTTCAGTTCCCTCATAATAAGGAAATTCTTGAAGATAAACCCACTAATACTATACCCTCCAGTAGCTGTTGAGAGGCTCCTTCCCCTATCTGTAAATGAGAAAAGGGAAGACATCGTTGTCACTATAAGTAGGATAGATCCTTCAAAAAATTTAGGTATAATAATTGATGTGGCTAAAAAAGTGAGGAGCGCTAAATTTGCCATTATCGGTACTTTAAGCTCCTACTCCTATTACCACACTTTAATTAGAGAAATTAAAAGAAACCATTTGGGGGAGAGGATCAAAATATTGGTTAATGTTGATGAAGATCAAAAGATAGACATACTAAGAAGAGCCAAAGTATACCTGCACACCATGAAATATGAACACTTTGGCATAGCAGTGGTAGAAGGCATGGCTGCAGGGTTAATACCAATTGTCCATAAGAGAGGAGGTCCTTGGCTAGATATCGTTGAGAGAGGTAGGTACGGATTTGGATTCGAGAACTTAGATGACATCGTTAACACGATAGAATTTATCCTCGGACTAGATAGGGATACATTGAGAGAACTACAATCGTCTGTCGCTGAAAGGGCTAAAGCTTTCTCATTCGATAATTTTAAATTGAAGGCGAGTAAAATAATAGAAAAAGTAGCGCTGACTAAAAAATGATTAAAGACTCTCAGACGTCCTATAAGTTAGGATTTTTAATACTTGTTACTATAACAATCTTAGTTAGTGCGTACTTGGCACTCGTGATTGAACGTTCCAATTCCCTATTAGAGTGGCCTCTTGAAGGGATGCTTATTGAAACGGTAACCATACTTTCTATCTTGACCATTCTAGCTCGTAAACTTTTCCACAGTGCTGTATCGATGGTACTATTAGTAGCGATAATTCAAATATTCCTAATCGGCATTATACCAGTTTTAAGATATTGTAACGAGTTATACATGGTGAGTCCTTACGACTCAGTGGCACATTACTCATTTGCTAAATGGATTATTGAGAAAGGGCATGTCGATAGAGACGGCGTACTTTATTACTCGCAGACAGAACAATACAAGTTTCACCCTGGAAATGGGATATTGCCTGCAACACTTTCTATTCTCACAACTTTGGATCTTGGAATAAGTATGAATGTAATGTGGTTTACATCGTACTTAAGTTATGTTCTCGCTCTTATAGCTACGAGTAAGTACTTAAGTCGCCCTAACTTAAGAGGGCTAAGTAACGTGAATGTAGCGATTTTTATAATTGCAATAATCATGTTATTGGTGAGAGTTTCTCCTACGTATGGCGGTTCAGAGCTAGGATACGCATATTTAGGTCCTCTTCTATACCTCATTATGGTTACCATGATTACCAGTATAGCTCATGACATTAATGGAAATAAGAGCTTTAAAGGTCACTATGTTGCTACTATATTAGTGTTCCTCGGCCTTTTAGTAACACATTTTGCAACAGCAACAATAGCTTTATTTTATTTAATTTTTCTAACTATAGCATTGGTGCCCTTCATTGTTAGTATGAAGGTTATTCGAGGATACATCATGGATATAAGTCTGGGCAGGAGTCTCCAGACAGTCATGTTATTGACGATCTCATTACTAACTCTTTACGTATTGTATGAGATTTACATAGATATAGCTCTCTTTGGAGCTCCACTACAGCTGATTCTCAAGACATTGCGATCGCTATATTTTGTGGAAATGGTTGAAATCGAGGCAAGAATGGCGCGAGGCTTAACCATTGAGGATTTTCTACTTTATGTGATAAGTCGCGAAACCAAGACTTTAGTTATATTCGGGACTGCAATTACGTACACTGTCGTCCTACTATTAGCCAGTAACACAGATAGACCAAGACATGTGATAGAGAAATTAGTTGCGTTATACCTCTTTACATCTTATCCTTTATTGATATTAATTTGGACGGCTCAGGGATCGCTTATTGCAGGAGCTCGAATCATACCTGTGCTGAGCTTCGTTCTTGTACTTAACATTGTTGTATTATTTAAAAAGTTTTTTACTACAAATGGAAGTACGGGTGTTTTAGCGGTAATCCTATACATGTTCATGATTATAGGCTTTATATCCAATTTTGGTCTACCAATGACCTCGCAGATTAGGTTAGATGATGAGACCTATAAACCTCCTACATTCAATGCTTTTGAGGACTACGCTCTACATCCAGTAATATTCCTATCCACGTACATGTCCTCCTCGGGGCCTTCCTTTCTATGCCTGCATCCATATACTGCTTTTGGGCTTTGTGATTTGATGTGGAATGCCACTAAAATACCAAGGGTTGGATTTATAGCTCCAACAGTTAACACTTTCGAGGCTATTATACAGGCTATTAAAGCTTATTTAGGTAAGGAGGTTACAGTTCCCTTGCCAACCAGAGATAGGATTATCTCTGCACCATTAGACGCTGTGAGTTTCTATATGATGCCCAAGCACTTCATGCTAAATATGTGTGAAGGCTTACTTTATAATAACCTTTTATATATGTTATTTAAATGTTAAAGTGGGAGTGTTAAGGGTGAAAGTAATAGCATTATTGAGTGGACTATGGTATGGGGGAGCTCAAAGGTCAACGTTAGAATTCTTAGAAGCTCTTAGAGAGAAGAGAGTAATGGAACTTGAAGTTGTAATATGTCGTTCTGCTGATAGGAGGCTGATTCTCGATCTTACGTCCATTGGAGTTAAATACCATAAAGTAGCATGTAGAGAAATGTTTGGTCTTCCTATAATGCATCTTAATGATGCAACGATAAGAAACGTTAAAGAAAGTGATTTAATTTGGATAACAGATTTGGAGTACTTAACTGTAAAGTACATAAATGAGATCGAGATACCCATAGTTCTTCATTCTCATTCTTATGCATTAGCTTGTCCCATACAAACTTCCTTCTATAGGTTTGAAGGGGAATGTGTAAAGGAATGTTCAATTCAAAGAATATTGAAATGCAAAAATGTTCAAACCTCTGACTTAAAGTTTCTAGGAGAAAAGACATTGGATATTAAGGATAGCATTAAAACCAACTATGACCGGCTCTTAAGCGTTATCAAAGGTCCCCTTAATTACGCAATATGGGCTTGGCAGGCAAATAATGTTTTACGACACATAAGTGCGTATATATTCGTATCTAACAAACACCGATATCTATATGTTAAGCACTTACCTGAAATCCTTACCAAGCCTAATACAACCATCTATAATATCGTTACCAGTCCAATTAAATATGTTAAAGTGAATATTGAAGAGCCTTACAGTGACTATCTCTTATACGCCTCTGGACCTAACTACACGAAGGGTCCTCATCTACTTCTTAAAGCTTGGTCTAAAGTATCAAAGGAATTTAGAGACTTAAAGCTTCTCATGATAAGATGTAAGGGTACACGAATTGAGGAGCTGGTTATGAGGACAGGTTTAAGTAATATCATTCTCCTCGATAAACTCTCCCCAGAGAGGCTTTATCACTTAATGTATAAAGCTAGGGCTGTTGTCATGCCCTCCTTATGGCCTGAGACTTTTGGTAGGATTCCTGTTGAGGCTAATAGGCTTGGTGTCCCAGCTATTGTTAGCTCTGCTGGTGGTTTGCCTGAGACTATTGTTGATGGCATCACAGGCTATATCTTTAAAGCAGGTGACGTTAACGATCTTGTTAAGAAGATTATGTGGGTTTTAGAGAAGAATTTTGATAGAGGAGAGATTATTAAATTTAGTTATGAGAGAATTAATCCACTGAGAGAGGTGGAGAAGCTAGTCAAGTTCTTTGAGAGCGTGATTAGTTATGGAAGGCGGGTATAGGAGGTACCTTCTTGAAGGCTTACTGCATTACTTGAAGTCTATTCTATTCGTAAGGCCGATGAGAAGAGTCATTACTCGCTTCATTAGAAGAATCTTAATGCGTGAATACTACGAGTTTATGCTCTGGAGTGTGTTTATGGTCCTCAATCGTGATGTGGGAGCGTGTTTAGTAGATGGTCCAAGGTACTATATGTATGCTTGGAGGTATGAAGGAAAACCTTCAAGCCTGTCTAAATGTTTGTTAAATATTTTAGGGCACGGTGTTTTTGTCGATGTTGGGGCTTATATCGGGTTCTATACTGTTTTGGCCGCTAAGCATGGTTGGAGGGTTGTTGCTTTCGAGCCTAACCCCATTAACTTGATTCTTCTGAGGTACAATATTGCTCTTCACGGTATTGGGGATAGAGTTGTAATTGTTGGTAAGGCTGCGGGCGATGTTCAAGGCTATGCTAGGTTCTCAATAGCCTCTAATCCTTCCGAGAGCTCTTCCACAAAATATCTGAGAGATGAGCTAAGGTTAGTTGATATTGTTGTTGAGGTTACAACTATAGACTCTGTCTTAGAGTCTTTAGGTGTTAAAGATGTTAATAGTCTTGTCGTGAAGGTTGATGTTGAGGGTTTTGGGTTAAGGGTTTTAAGGGGTGCTATGAGGGTTATTGAGAGGTTTAGGCCTTTTATTCTGTTTGAGGTTCATAGAACTTTTGATGAGGAGGATGAGATCTACGCTCTTAGAATGCTTAAAGATCTAGGCTATGGTTTTGTAGTTGTAGAGCAGAGGTCTAGGAGGAGCTTTATCATTTATGCCTATCCAAGGGAGAGGGGGTGTTTATGCTGTGAACGGGTATGATCCTGTTATAGGTGTTGTGGGGTTAGGTTATGTAGGTTTAGCATATGCTCTTGCCTTTTCTCTTCACGGCTTTAAGGTTGTTGGTATCGATATAGATGATGGGAGGGTTAAGGCCATGAGGAGCGGTGCTGTAGAGGGCTTCCCGAGGGAGGCGATGGGGAAGGTTGTTGATCGCTATCTCTACGTATCTACGAGCTATGCTGATCTCAGGGATGTGGATGTGGTCTTCATAGCTGTTAACACCCCTATGAAGCCTAATGGTTCTCAAGACCTATCACAGGTCACATCAGCCCTAAAGAGCTTAGCTAATGTTTGGAGGAACGTCGACCATGGTTACAAGGTAATCGTGTTGAAACCAACTGTTTTGCCTGGAACAACGAGGGGTCTAGCTGGATACGCTAGAGGGGTTCTAGGCCTACCGGTACCTGACCGCATAGGTTTTGTTTATAGCCCAGAGTTTTTAAGGGCAACGAAGGCTCTAGATGATGTCCTCAAACCATTCAGGATTGTTATCGGTGGAATGGATGAGAGGTCTTCTAGCTATACCGTAAACCTGTTTAGAGAGCTTTACCGTAGGGTCGGCTATGAGCCACCAATATATATTGTGTCTCCGGAGGAAGCAGAGCTAATCAAGTATGCATCAAACGTCTTCCTAGCACTAAAAGTTGTCTACGCCAATCTCATAGGGCTCGTCTGTAGGGGGATTGAGAATTGCAATGCATGGAGGGTTATGGAGGTGGTGGGTTTAGACCCAAGGATTGGGAGAAGCCATACAATGCCAGGAGTGCCCTATGGAGGGCCATGTCTAGTAAAGGATGTCCTAGCATTTTCAAGATTTGTTCTTGAAAAGACAGGGTTAGATTTCATCAAGCAGATACACCAGCTAAACGAGAAGGTTCTAGACGAGGTGGTGGTCTACTTAGAGAAGATCTTAGGAAGCCTGCAAGGCAAAGACATAGCAATACTAGGTACAGCGTACACCATCGGCTCACCGGACGTTAAAAACTCTCAAGCACTAGTACTGGCTAAGAGGCTACTTGAGAGGGGAGCCAGGGTACACGTACACGATGTAAATCGAAAGGCAGTCGAGAACGCGGTAAAAGAACTTCAAAACATTAATATTATAGAAAATTACGAGCAACTAAATGATATGGACTTAGTAATCATAGCTCTAGGGTATAAGGAGTACGAAGAAACAGTGCGTCACATCAACGGCGATGTACTAGTAGTAGATCTCACAGGGACAATAGAGAATGAAAGGATTCAGAGGTTCTATGCATCACCGAGAAAGGGCTAATTAAAGTAACAGTCTCGTAACCTAAGTGCTAGTCTCAAGCTCTTAACAATCTTCCAAACCTTCTCATCCTTTGTAACTGTACCCAAGGATTTAAAGCTATTAGCACAGCTATACTCATGTTGCTTGGTGTTGTGATCTAGTTACGGTTATGACCACTATTATGGTAGTAAAGTTCTATGCCAGTTCACCAGGATTTTTGAGTATCTCTTTGTTGCGGTAGAGTCCTAGGAGCTCCTGAAGCTCCTTGTTGCCGGTTTCCATAAGGCTTAAGGAGGCCATAGAGCAATCCACAAATAATCGCCTAATTGTTTTAAAGCATTGATTTGTAAAAACTTTCCAAGAAGTGTTGAGGCTCTGCACAGCTTGAACCACACATAATGTTTGGGATGCTCAATCATAAAGTGCTATAAAAATGCTATACTACCCGCTCCCTCGTGGCACATTATCCAGCCACCTAAGTACTCGGCTGAGAGGGGTTTTGGTTTAAGGATCTCGGCTAAGCTGACTAAGAGGAGTTGCTGAGAAGGCTACTGTTAACATGGTAGATTATAAGGGTCGCGAGTACGATGTTATTGATGAAGTTGATATACTGAAGCTCTTCGATATAGTCGAGATTAAGTATAGTGGTTACTATAAGGGATAAAGCTTACCATGAACTTAAGAGTGCTCTGGAAAACTTAGGCTTCACATGTAGAGTTTGAACTCATAATAATGGTGTTCTAAGAGCAGGACTTGACAGGCATGGCATGATAACGCGCGCCAAGAACCCCAATATATTATTGAGGTGAGCTACTCCCACAAAACCTTCGAGGACTAATGCTGCTCCTCCTCCAAGGTAGTCTAGGGAAGGCTGGGGGCATGTATATCGTCATCTCCGATACCCACGACTTTAGTAAGCAAAGCATGGAGGGCATTGGAGCTCCTAACAGCATGTAGTATGATAAGGGAGGGTCTGGTCGAGGCACCCTACAAGCTCAAACCACACACCATACTCAAAGCGTACACCGAGAAGATGGTAGGAGACCCGGTATTCAGAGCAACAACACCGAACATGCTAAGGTACATTACAGCGCGTAGAGCGGGAGCACAAATCCTATCTAGGCTAAGGAGGAGAAGCTACTAGGAGAACGCTAAGGTATAAGATGGGGGTGCTCCCCTTCGAGAAGCATGTTTATAAATTTATAAGGATTTACTACTCACTCTTTAACGAACTGTAGGTGTACTGCTTATGCTGAGTAGGCTTCTCTACAAAGCCTCGGTTCTGATAATCTCCAGGCTTGGGCTC
>Ga0080007_1065419_pt1 | contig 13959 bp, 10 predicted proteins | sample OctOCTMetagenome_FD_69210 | JGI IMG/M metagenome (GOLD analysis project Ga0080007, IMG submission 69210) | Hot spring and microbial mat streamer communities from Octopus Spring Streamers, Yellowstone National Park, USA - OCT_B (SPADES... | ecosystem: Environmental > Aquatic > Thermal springs >...
GGGCGTCGGCCTCCGCCGACGCAAAAGACATCTCCCGGTCGGCGCAGGCCGACCATCGGCCGAAGGCCTTCACGCCGATTGAAATCGGCCTTCCCAGGCGCGCCGCGCCAGGCGTCGGCCTCCGCCGACGCAAGAGACACCTCCCGGTCGGCGCAGGCCGACCATCGGCCGAAGGCCTCTGGAGGCCGAATTCATTCGGCAAATCAGATGGGAGTTCCCGGATGCAGCCGCCTCGACGGGTGATGATCATCTACAACCCGGCCGCGGGCCCCCGGGAGATGACCCGGGAGATCCAGGCGGTCGCGCGCAGATGGGAGGGCCGGGGATGGTCCGTGATCATACGGATCACCGAGCGCCCCGGGATGGCCACGGAGCTCGCCCATGAGGCCGCCCTGGAGGGGTTCGACTGGGTGGTGGCCGCCGGCGGAGACGGCACGGTGAACGAAGTGGCCAACGGCCTGGTCGGGTTGCCCAGCGCCCTGGGGGTGCTGCCCGTGGGCACCGGGAACGTGTGGGCTCGACAGCTGGGCCTGCCCACCTATCCCCTGGTGCATCCATTGCGCGTCCAGGTGGCCGCCCAGCTCCTGGAGGCCGCGCGGATCCACCTCATCGATGTCGGACGGGCGAACGGGCGCTACTTCCTGCTCTGGGCCGGCATCGGGCTGGACGCTCAAGTGGCGCAACAGATGGAGCCCCGGGATCGGGGCACCAAGCGCCTGGGGGCCCTGGCCTACCTGATCGCCGCCGCCCTCATCGCCCGGGATTTCCCGGCCATGCGGGCCACCGTGTTCATCGACGGCCGTCGCCGGATCCGAGGCCGCACCCTGGTGGTGCTGGTGGCCAACGCCCAGCTCTACGGCGGGCTGGTCCGCATCGCCCCCCAGGCGTTGCTGGACGACGGATACCTCAACATCTGTGTGTTCCGGGGGATGGGGCTGCCGTGGGCCCTGCGGCACTTCATCAATGTGTTCGGAGGACGCCATCTCCAGGATCCGGCCGTCAAATTCTTCACCGGGCGCCAGGTCCTGGTCGAAACCCGGCCGGTGGTCCCGGTGCAGGTGGACGGGGAACCCATCGGCCACACCCCTATGGTCTTCGAAGTCGTCCCCCGCTCCCTGCGCATCCTGGTCCCCCCTACCGCCCCGGCTTCGCTTTTCCGGGACTCAACCTGAAGTCCCCGCACTCTGATCTCAACGCCCCTGTCTCGCATCCATCGTAATGCGTTGGTCATGGTTTTCAGCTGCGAAAATCCAGAATCCACCTGATCAAATTAATTAGCACCAGGAGCGCGCCCTCCCAGCGGGAAAGCGACCAGCCCGTTCGCATCAGAAAGATGACTACCAGCACCACCATGCCGGCCAGCATCCATAAACTGCTGTAGACGCTGGAGTCCACCGTCATCGGACGGATGGTAGCGGCCAGGCCCAGGACTCCCAACAGGTTGAAGATGTCGCTGCCGATCAGGTTGCCAGCGGAGATCCCATGCCGACCGCGGAGGACAGCCACCAGAGAAGTGGCGAACTCCGGCGCTGAGGTGCCTGCCGCCACGATCGTCACGCCGATCGCCCACTCGGAGATCCCGACCATCCGGGCCAAGGCAACCGCCGCTTCCACCATGAAATGTCCCCCTCCGATCACCAGCGCCAGCCCGATCAACAGGCGAGGGACCTCATACCAGCGAAACTCACCAAGAGGAGCATCTTCAATCGCTTCTCGGAAATACAACAGGGATCCGATGTAGAGGACAAGCAAGGCCAGCAGAATCATCCCCTCCCATCGGGCGATGTGCAGGTCAAGAAAGAAAAGCAGCAGCAACAGAGTGATGGCAATGAGCACCCCGCCGTCCCGCATGACCATGGTGCGGGATGTGGCGATGGCCCTCACCATGGCCACGCCTCCGAGAATGAACCCAAGATTGAAAATGTTCGAGCCGATCACGTTACCGACGGAGATATCTCCCTGGCCCTTCAGGGCAGCGCCCACCGTGACGGCGAATTCCGGAGATGAGGTGCCGATGGCCACCACTGTCAGGCCGATGACCAGGTCGGACAACCCCAGACGCCGGGCGATGCGCGCCGCGGATTCCACGATCCAGACCGCGCCTCCCCACAAAACCAGGACGCTGAGAAGGATGAGCAGGATGTTGAACAGGATGCTCCACATGGTCCCACCCCTCCTGAATGCAGGCTCAGCACGATCTTACCCGCTTTGAGGCTTTTTGCCTTCAATGCGCCGGAGCGGGAAGCCGGGATTTCCCGGAAGGCCGGGCGTCCTGTAACAATATAACAAGCCCTCGATAGGGTCTCCCGCCCGGCGCGGGAGATAGGGGAAAATCATGAGCGAGGGAGATTATCGGACTCTTCGTCCTCGATGGAACCCTTCATGACGCAGCTCTTAAGGGGGAGCGCCGATGTCCGGATGGATGGGACGTCTGCTGGTGCTGAGCCTTTTCGCGGCCGCGATGGCTTACGTGGAGAGCGCGGTGGTGGTCTACTTGCGGCATGTCTATGGGATCACGGATCTGCTTCGAGACGCGCCAACCCAGCCGGATCCGCTCACCCCCATCGAGCTGGGACGGGAGATCGCCACCCTGGTGATGTTGGGAACGGTCGGAGCCCTGACCGGGCGAACCCCCGCCGCGCGCTGGGGGTTCTTCCTTTACGCGTGGGGGCTCTGGGACATCCTGTATTACGCCTGGCTTCGGGTTTTCATCGGCTGGCCCGCCTCGCTGCTGGACTGGGATCTCCTCTTCCTGATCCCCCTGCCCTGGTGGGGGCCGGTCTGGGCTCCCGTCCTGGCCGCGGCGATGATGATGGTGGTAGGAGCCCGGATGGCCCGGCGCAGCGAGCAGGGGTTCGTTCTCCGCATCGACCGGGCCGCGTTGCTCCTCGGCGCGCTGGGATCTCTCCTGGCGCTGTATACCGTGCTGGCCCCGGGCCTGCACGCCCTCCCCGGCGGCCTCGAGGCGGTCGCCCGAGCCCGTCCCGCCGCCTTCCCCGCATGGCTTTACCTGATCGGATGGGGGATGGTGGCCGCCGCCGGCTGGCGGATCAGCGGGGGGACCCCCGCGCCCGCCCGCCTTCCGGAAGAGCTCCGCCCGGGTTAAGATGGGAAGGGGCCGGCCGATGGGCCCGCCCGGAAGCTCACCTTCAACAGGAGCGCAGGCCGCGTGATCCGCAAACCGACAACGCGTTCAAAACCCTCGCTGCCGCCCGATCTCTATGGGGAGGAATACTTCCTCTCCGCCTGCGAGGGCTATGAGGAGTTCCTCCGCACACGCGGGGAACATCTCTCCCGGCGCCTCCAGGCCGCCTTCGCCGTGGCGGAGGTCCGCCCCGGCATGCGGGTGCTGGACGTCGGCTGCGGGCGTGGGGAGATCGTCCGTCATTGCGCCCGCCTGGGCGCATGGGCCATCGGCGTCGATTACGCCGCCGCCGCCGTGCAGCTTTCGGCCCGCCTGCTCCGGGAGGCCGTCGACCTGCAGGCCCCGGCCGCCCTGGCCCAGGCCGACGCCAAATACCTTCCCTTCCGGGCAGGGGTCTTCGACCGGGTGCTGATGTTCGACGTGGTCGAGCACCTCTTCCCATGGGAGCTCCGCCTGGCGCTGCGGGAGGCTCACCGGGTGCTGAAGCCCGGCGGGATGCTGGTCATCCACACCGCTCCGAACCGCTGGTATGACGCCTACGCCTATCCCCTCGTCCGCCTGGTCCGCACCCTTCAGGGCCTGGGCCACCTCTACCCGCCCAACCCGCGCGCCCTCAACGTCCCGGTCAACGAGGCCGTCCACGTGAACGAACAGGGTCCCCTCGGCCTGTGGTGGGCCCTGCGCCGGGCAGGCTTCCGCCCGGTGCGGGTCTGGCTCTCGACCCCCCCGCAAAACCGCCAGGAGGGGCCCTTCTTCCGCATGCTGCGCCACATCGCCTTCCACTGGATCCCCTTTCGCTGGTTCTTCGAGCGAGAGGTGTTCGCAGTGGCGGTCCGGCCGTGAGCCTCAGGAGGTTCGCCCGAATGGAGCTGAAGAGCTTCTGGCTGGGGACTGCGGATCCCTACACGCCGAACCCGCCCCTGACGGGGGAGGTGCGCGCGGACGTGGCGATCATCGGCGGGGGGCTCACCGGCCTCTCCGCCACCCTGCATTTGAAAGAGGCGGAGCCGGGCCTCCAGGTCGCCGTTTTGGAGCAGGCTTACATCGGCTATGGGGCCAGCGGGCGCAACGCCGGCTTCGCCATGACCCTCTTCGGGCTCACCCTCTCCCTGACGGCGCTTCGCTTCGGCCGCCAGGCCGCCGCGGAAGCCCATCGCTATATGGAGCAGGCCGTCGACTATGTGGGGGAGCTCATCGCCCGCTACGGCATCGCATGCGATTACGAGCGGCCGGGGTTCCTGCGCGTGGCCACCTCCCCGGCTTACGTCCGACGGATCCGGGAGGAGATCGAGCTGGCCCATCGCCTGGGGCTGACCGGGATCGAGTGGCTGGACGCCCAGGCCGTGCGGGAACAGGTGAACTCGCCCCGCTACCTGGGGGCCTGGTGGGAGCCCCGCTGCGCCCTCCTCAACTCCCTCCGATATGTGCGGGGGCTGAAGCGGGCCGCCGAGGGCCTCGGCGTCCACATCTATGAGCACACCCCCGTTCGGGCCATCGAGCGCTGGCCGGGCGGCTTCCTCCTGCGCACCCCTCAGGGGATCCTGCGGGCGGAGAAGCTGGTGTTCGCGGCCAACGCCTACTCCCACCCGACTCCCTTTCATCCGCCGCAAGCAGGTCCCCGCCTTCACCTACATCGTGGTGACGGAGCCTCTCTCCCCGGAGCGATTGGCCCCCATCGGCTGGCGGAACCGGCAGGGGATCGAGGATGCCCGCAACCTGGTGCATTACTACCGCCTGACCCCCGACAACCGTCTGCTGATGGGCGGAGGGGATGTCGGCGTCCCCTTCGGAAGCCGGATGGATCTCGACGAGAACGAACGGATCTTCCGGGAGCTGGAAGCCTACATCCCGGAGGTCTTCCCCTCCCTGAAAGGGGTGCGGATCGAATATCGATGGGGCGGGCCGGTCTCGGTCACCGTCGATATGGCCCCGGCCCTCGGGTATGTGGGGGACCGCCGGGCGGTCTACGCCCTGGGTTGCATCGGCCACGGCGTGGCCCTGACGACCATGAACGGCCAGATCGTGCGCGACCTGATCCTGGAGCGCCGGACCCCCCTCACGGAGCTTTTCTTCGTCAACCGGCGGGTGATCCCATGGCCGCCGGAGCCGCTGCGCTTCGCCATCGGACATCTCATTCGGGGGTATATGCGCCTGGAGGATCGGATCCTGGATCGCGGGCCGGCAAGCCCATGAGGGAGGTTCGTTAAGGGATGGGCAAGGAGCCGAGCCTGGAGGACCTGGAGCGGGCCCTGGCCCTGAAGCGCCGCGAGGTTCGCTTGAAGCGATGGATCCGGGAGGGACGCCTTCCGCTGGAGGCGCCGCCCCCTGCCGGGGAGCCCACCCCCCCGGAGCCACCGGCGCTTCCCCCTGACCCTCACCTCCACGCGGAGGTGGAGTGGGAAGCTCCCCGATGGCGGTTCCGGCTGCCTCGCCCGCGCATCTCGTGGGCAACCTGGCGGGACCGCCTCCTGCTGGGGGTGGAGATCGCGGCCCTGCTGGGGGCCATCCTTTTGCTGCTCTCCTCCTGGCAGGCGATGCGCCCGGCCGCCTCCGGCGAAGGGCCCCGGGCGACCCCCACGCCCACGCCGCTGATCCCCGTCCTCGTCCTGCCGGGCGGGCATCGACCGCCCACCGCCCCCGGGGAGCCCGCGCCGAACCCGGAGGAGATCCCGGAACACCTGCGGGCCCTCGTGGCCTCCCTCCCCACCCCGGTGCCCATCACCCCGGGCCCGCGAAGCCCCACCCGCATCGTCATCCCCGCCATCGGGGTGGACGCCCCGGTGGTCCCGGGGACGGATTGGGAAGCCTTGAAAAAAGGCGTGGGACATCACCCGGGGACGGCGAACCCCGGGGAGCCCGGAAACATGGTGCTGGCCGGCCATAACGACATTTACGGGGAAGTGTTCCGGGACCTCGAGAAGCTCCGCATCGGCGATGAGATCTGGGTCTACGCCGGAAGCCGGGCCTATCGCTACGTAGTGGTCCAGAAACAGGTGGTCCTCCCCACCCAGGTGGAGGTGATGGCCCCCACCCGCGATCCGGTGGTTACCCTGATCACGTGTTATCCTTATCGGGTGGACACCCACCGGCTGGTGGTGGTGGGGGAACTGCGATGAGGGAGGCGATGGCGGAGCTGGACGTCGGGGTGGTCATCGTGAACTACAACACGCGGGAGCTGTTGCGGCGCTGCCTGCAGACGGTGCAGGCCAGCCGGGGCGTGACCTTTGAAGTGTGCGTGGTGGACAACGCCTCGGAAGACGGCAGCGCGGCGATGGTGGAGCAGGAATTCCCGCAGGTCCGGTTGATCCGCAGCCCGGTCAACGGCGGCTACGCCTATGGGAACAACCTGGGGCTGCGCGCTTTCGGCTTCGGGGAGCCGGGGCGGACGCCCAGAATCCGTTACGCCCTGCTTCTCAACCCGGACACCGAGGTGCCGCCGGACGCCCTGGCCCGGATGGTGGCCTTCATGGACGCCCACCCGGAGGCCGGGGCGGCAGGCCCGAAGATCGTTCGCCCCGATGGCTCCCTGGACCTGGCGTGCCGGCGCAGCTTCCCCACCCCGGAGGTGGCCTTCTACCGTTTCTCCGGCCTGAGCCGGCTCTTCCCGAAGAGCCCTCGCTTCGCCCGCTACAATCTGACCTTCCTGGACCCGGATCAAACCTATGAGGTGGATTCCGTCGTCGGGGCGTTCATGATGGTGCGCCGCGAGGCCATCCTGCAGGTGGGGCTGCTGGACGAATCGTTCTTCATGTATGGGGAAGATCTGGACTGGGCGTATCGCATCAAGCAGGCCGGCTGGAAGATCTATTACTACCCGGAGGTGGTCGTCCTGCACGTCAAGCGCGCCTCCAGCCGGATGAGCCCGCGGGCCCGCTACGAGTTCAACCGGGCGATGTGGATCTTCTATCGGAAGCACTATCAGGCCACCACGCCAGCCTGGCTGGATCTGCTGGTGCGGGTGGGGCTGGTGCTGAAGGGAGGCTGGCGGCTGTGGCGGGAGATGCGCCGGGACCTGCGGGAGCGCCGCGAGGCCCCCGCCTTCTCCGCTTCAGAGCGGTGATGGGAAAAGGAGGTGCGGGATGAACCGGAAGCGTGCCCGGTGGCTGCACAGCGCCCTCCTGTTGCTGAACGATCTGGGGATGACGGCCCTCGCCTTTTACGCCGCTTACGCGATCCGCGCCCGGCTCCCCTGGCCCTATCCCCCCCAGAACCTGCCGGGCTTCCCGGCTTACCTCCCGATGCTGGGGGTGCTGCTCCTTTACGTGGCCATCCTGTTCTTCCTCCACCGGCTCTATCATCTCGGCCGGGCCACCTCCCGTCTGGACGAGCTGTCCCGGGCTGCTGCGGCCTTCTCCCTCGCGGTGATCTTCACCGTGGCCACCGTCTCCCTGGCGTTCAAAGACACCCTGTTCGGCTTCGATTATCCGCGGGCCATGGTGCTGTATGCCTGGGGCCTGGGGATCCTCCTCGTCGCGATCGGCCGTATGCTGGTGCGGGGCCTGTGGGGCGCCCTGCGGGCCCGGGGCTGGGACCGCAGCCGTATGCTGATCGTGGGGACGGGCGAGGCGGCGGAGGCGGTGATCCGTCGCATCCAGAACGCGCCCGAGTTCGGCTACGAGCCCATCGGCGTGGTGGCCCTGCGGGGCAACGGCGCCACCCATGTGGCCGGGGTCCCGGTGATCGGAACCGCTGAGGATCTCCCGGATTTGGTCTACGCCCGGGACGTCGATGAGGTGTTGATCGCCGTCCCGGAGGCCCCCCACAGCGAGGTGCTGCGCCTGATCTCCCTGTGCGAGCGCAGCAACCTCTCCATCAAGATCTACCCCGATATCTTCCAGCTGATCGCCACCCAGCCCTCCCTGGATGACCTGGGAGGGTTGCCGCTGCTCGCCGTGCGGGATGTCGCCCAGCGGGGCTGGAAGCTGGCTCTCAAGCGGGCGATGGACATCGTAGGGGCCGCGGTGGGATTGATCCTGCTCTCGCCCCTTATGCTGCTCATCGCCCTCCTCATCAAGCTGGATTCCCCCGGGCCGGTTTTCTACGTGCAGGAGCGCATGGGGCTGGACGGGCGTCCCTTCCTGATGCTCAAGTTCCGCTCCATGCGGGCCGATGCCGAGAAGGAGGGGCCGGGCTGGACCCGGCCGGATGATCCACGGCGAACCCGGATGGGAGCGATCCTGCGTCGGCTGAACCTGGACGAGCTGCCCCAGCTGATCAACGTGCTGCTGGGGGACATGAGCCTGGTAGGGCCGCGCCCGGAGCGCCCCGTCTACGTGGAGCAGTTCCGCCGCGTGATCCCCCGCTACATGGAGCGCCATCGGGAGAAGGCGGGGATCACCGGCTGGGCGCAGATCAACGGCCTGCGGGGAGACACCTCCATCACGGAGCGCACCAAATACGATCTCTGGTATGTGGAGAACTGGTCCCTCTGGCTGGACATCAAGATCCTGCTGCGCACCCTGGTTCAGACCCTGACCTTCCGAAGCCCCAACGCCTATTGAACCGGAGGACCGATCCCGTGCGCCGGAGGCCGGAGCAGGATGGCGATCCCCGAGCTCCATAAGAAGGCGGCCCAACGCGGGTTGCCCAGCCTGATCTGGGGGCCGGGACAGGCCCGACGTCTGGAGCTGATGCGGCGTTACGCCATCCTGGAGGGGGCCCGCATCCTGGTGGACGGCTGCGGGATCGGGGTCTATGTGGAGGCCCTGCGGGCGTTCTCCCCGGAGGTGCACGGGCTGGACATCGACGCCGACTACCTGCGGGAGGCCCGCCGGCGCGGCCTCGGATGCCTGGTGCAGGCCGCCGCCGAAGCCCTCCCCTACCCCGACGGGAGCTTTGATGTGATCCTTTCCCACGAGGTCATCGAGCACGTGGCCGATGACCGTCGGGCGGTCGCGGAGATGGTGCGGGTGCTGCGCCCCGGCGGGCGGATCCTCCTGTTCTGCCCGAACCGCTGGTTCCCTTTTGAAACCCACGGGCACTACTGGCGGGGGCGGTATTACTTCGGGAACACCCCCCTGATCAACTACCTGCCGGATCCTCTGCGCAACCGTCTGGCTCCCCACGTGCGGACCTACAGCGGGCGGGCCTTGCGCCGCCTCTTCGCCGGCCTCCCGGTGCGCATCGTGCACCACACCCGGATCTTCCCCGCCTTCGATCGGATCGCGGACCGGCATCCCCACCTGGGCCGCTGGCTGCGCCGCCTCGCCGACCGCCTGGAGCACACCCCCCTGAACCGGTTGGGGCTCTCCCACTTCCTGGTGGTGGAAAAAATCCGGTAAGGGCGACCGGCCGGTCGCCCCTCGTTTCGTTGATCCTTCCTGCATCCGGAAAAACCGGAAGGTCCTGCCCCTCCCCGGCTCCCCTTGCTCTCCCCATGCCGCCGGGTGTAAGATGAATCCTGCAATTATCCGCAGGCGCATCGTTTTCATCGGTGGAGGATTCATGGATTTCGAGCGCTTTCTCCGCCTGATCGGCATGGTGGTGCTGGGGATCGCCGGATGGCGCCTGGGGATGGACGCCGCCCGGATGGGGCTGGACTCCCGGCCGGCGTGGCAGTTCGCCCTTGCCTTCGCCCTGGCCGGCGCCATCCTGGGCCTGGTCCTCACCCCCTGGCTGACCATCCGCCCGGCGGCCATGATCCGGCAGGTGATCCGTCCCATCCCGTTGCAGCAGCTGCTCGCCGGCACCGCCGGGCTCATCCTGGGCCTGATTATGGCCGGGCTGGTCTCCTACCCCCTCTCGCTGCTGCCCGACCCGCTGGGCCGGGTCCTGCCCTCCCTGGGGGCGGTGTTCTTCGGCTACCTGGGCCTCACCGTGGCCGGGACCCGCTACAAGGATCTCCTGGCTCTGCTCCCCCGCCACCTGCGGGAGCGGGACGGCGAGCACGCCATCCTCCTGGACACCAGCGTGATCATCGACGGGCGCATCGCCGACGTCGCCCGCACCGGCTTCATCCAGGCCACCCTCCTGGTGCCGCGCTTCGTCCTGAACGAGCTGCAACACATTGCCGACTCCCAGGATCCCCTGCGACGGAATCGGGGGCGGCGCGGCCTGGAGATCCTCAACCGCATGCAGAAAGAGGGCCACGTCCCCATCCGTATCGTGGATATGGAGGTGGAAGGACGGGAGGTCGATGAGAAGCTCATCGCCCTGGCCCGGCGGCTGCGCTGCCCGATCATGACCAACGATTACAACCTCAACCGCGTGGCGGAGCTGCAGAACGTCCGGGTCCTGAACATCAACGAGCTGGCCAACGCCGTGCGCACCATCCTCCTGCCCGGCGAGACCCTCACCCTCCCCATCATCCAGGAGGGGAAGGAGCCCGGCCAGGGTGTGGGCTATCTGGAGGATGGGACGATGGTGGTGGTGGAGGAGGGGCGGCGCTACATCGGCCGGGAGATCCCGGTGGTGGTCACCAAGGTGCTCCAGACCGCAGCGGGGCGGATGATCTTTGCCCGCCCGGAGGAGCCGGCCCGCAGCGCTTCTTAAGAACTCATCTCAAAATTCTCCAGGCGATGAGGAAGCAGGCGAGGAGGACGAAGGCCAGGAAGGTGGACAGCCGCCTTTCGTGCCGAACCGTCAGCCTTCGGAACCCCCCTTTCAGCCATCCGAAGAACCGTTCCACGCGGCTTCGAGCCCTCCGATAGGCCTTCCGACGCCGGAACGCTCGCTTTCCCCCTCGGGTTCCCTTCCCCCGCCGCGGATTCCTCGGAATGCCCGCCCGAATCCCCCGCCGCCGCAACCCCTCCCGAATCGCCTTGGCATCATAGGCCGCATCCGCATACACGACCTTCGGCCGCGTCCGCGCCCGCCTCCTCCCGCTCTTCTTCACCCGCAGACCCCCCAGCACCTCAACCGGACGCCGGCGTTTGGAGATGAGTTCCCTATATAACCCTCGATCCGTTAACCCGTTAACCCTTAGCACCCCTTCTAACGGTAAAGTGGGAACTATGAAGGGTCGGGTACGATGCGGACGGGGATGCGCCATCCGGGGCAGGTGCCGCTACGGGCCGGTCACTTGTAGGACCAATCGGTCCGAGTCGGAGAGTCTGTAGGCGTAGGCATTCAGTCGCAGGACGTAAGTTCCCGGGGGTATGGAGCCAATTGTGACGGAGAGGGGTACTCGCACCGGCCCGGATCCGGAAGGGATGTCCACCATGCTCGGTGAGATACGCACATCGCACCAGACCGTCGTGTCCGAACAGGGGAAAGGATCGTGGTCCAGACTCAACCAAACGGTTCCGTTACATCCGGGAGTCGAATCCCATCCGTCCCACGAGGGGTCCGCCGCCCGGAGAAGCACCAAGGCCAAGATGCCCAAGACATTCAGGACCTTCCCATGTCCGTTCATAGACCCGCCTCCGGCTCTCCTCACGGACCGGTCCGGGTTTCAATCCCACGCTGATTCGATTGAGGCCCAGGTTTTCCCTTCGCCTTATCCCCCAGAAACGCCCGTTTCAATCCCACGCTGGTTCGATTGAGGCTCGGTGGAAGGATCCGGTGGCCACCGCATTGCGGGCGTGTTTCAATCCCACGCTGGTTCGATTGAGGCTTGCCCCGTAAGAAATTCCCGCAACCATCGCGCCAGAGGCGTTTCAATCCCACGCTGGTTCGATTGAGGCGCGTCGTGAGGGGGTGTTTCGCGGGGCCCACAATTCCACTGTTTCAATCCCACGCTGGTTCGATTGAGGCCCCGCTCGACTCCATCTTCTCCTACGCCAGCCAGGGTTTCAATCCCACGCTAGTTCGATTGAGGCACCATTCTCGAAATCCCGAACCGCCTGATCCGCCAAGTTTCAATCCCACGCTGGTTCGATTGAGGCGTAACGGCCCGGGGTCTGGCGGCCAAGGATCTCCTCGTTTCAATCCCACGCTGGTTCGATTGAGGCAACGTCCCCTACTTCACCGAGTTCCGCGCGCCGGTGTTTCAATCCCACGCTGGTTCGATTGAGGCCAGCAGACACCTCCGCCGCGTTGGTTTTTGCTGTGGTTTCAATCCCACGCTGGTTCGATTGAGGCGAACTCCTGCTCCCCGCCCCGCTCGAGCAGGATCACCAGTTTCAATCCCACGCTGGTTCGATTGAGGCAGAGGAGGCGGCCATGAATCTGCTTCTGGACCTGGAGTTTCAATCCCACGCTGGTTCGATTGAGGCGTCAACGTGTCTCCCAGGCCGTAGTCGATGAAGGGACAGTTTCAATCCCACGCTGGTTCGATTGAGGCCTTGCGGGATCTTGATCGAGCTTTCGGTTCGGAAGCCCGTTTCAATCCCACGCTGGTTCGATTGAGGCTTAGCTACATCATAGTGCACAAAGTGCAACAAGAAATGTTTCAATCCCACGCTGGTTCGATTGAGGCTCGAACCAAGGGAGCTCTCCTGGTTCGTGGGGATGATGTTGTTTCAATCCCACGCTGGTTCGATTGAGGCAAGCGCCTCATCGAGGTGTCCGTCTTCCGGCAAATCCAGTTTCAATCCCACGCTGGTTCGATTGAGGCGGTCCTGATGGCTCAGGTGGCTCCGCCTTTCTTCAAGGTTTCAATCCCACGCTGGTTCGATTGAGGCTCGTCGAAGGGGGGGAATGATGGCTGAGAGCCGGAGCGTTTCAATCCCACGCTGGTTCGATTGAGGCCGCCACCCTGGAGGGGCAGCGGGCGGCGGAGTTCCTGTTTCAATCCCACGCTGGTTCGATTGAGGCACTCGATGATGTCCCCTGCAGCAAGCGAGGCGGATTTGGTTTCAATCCCACGCTGGTTCGATTGAGGCGAGAACGCGTGTGGGAGGTGTGGTGTGTGTGGGAGGTGGTTTCAATCCCACGCTGGTTCGATTGAGGCCCGGGGATCTTCTGCCCGGGCCCTTGATCATGGTCGGGGTTTCAATCCCACGCTGGTTCGATTGAGGCACCTACACGTGGCTTCTCCTGCCGCGCTCGACGGCCTAGTTTCAATCCCACGCTGGTTCGATTGAGGCACCAGGCGCAGGCCTGGCATCTGCGGGACGCTGTGGCCGTTTCAATCCCACGCTGGTTCGATTGAGGCTCCAGCATCTCCAGATCCACCGTCACCTCTTGCAGTCCAGTTTCAATCCCACGCTGGTTCGATTGAGGCTGTGGGGGGCGGGCAGCACGGTGTTTGACCTCAACGCAGTTTCAATCCCACGCTGGTTCGATTGAGGCATCCCAGCGCTCCCCGCGCCCCACGGCGAATAGATCTGTTTCAATCCCACGCTGGTTCGATTGAGGCGCCCGACGCCTCCGGTGACCACCCGATCGGCATCGTTTCAATCCCACGCTGGTTCGATTGAGGCCCTGCGATTTCAGGGGGCGAGTGGGGGAAGGGAGAGAGAACTCCCTTCGGAAATCCGGTTCGCCTTAAATATAGCATTGATCGTGCGATTTGTCAAGGGGTGCGGGCTTCTCCACGGATCTGGGGACAACGGGGGTCCGCGGAAGCCTTTTCCGAAACATGGGATCAGATCCCTATGGAGGGATCTTTTCGGATCGAAAGGGAAGCGGATGGTTGGGGATGGGGGGAGAAGAGAGGGGTTCGAAGGGATCATTTTATAAGCCTTCCGCGGACCCCCGGTAGCCGGATTTTCCATGGAGGTCCGCGGAAGGTTTCTGCGCCCACTGAACGCAAGGTCGAGTCCAGACGCCACGGCCAGAGGGCTAAAAGCCTCGCGCCTCCCGCCACAACCGGTCCAGCTCAGGGATCCGCGCCTGCTCTCGCTCCCACCACTCCGGATCCAGCTGCGCGTCCAGCTCCTCCACCGTCTTGCCCTGCTGCTCCACCCACGTGAAATACTTCAGGTTGTGCC
>Ga0080007_1115819_pt1 | contig 13947 bp, 14 predicted proteins | sample OctOCTMetagenome_FD_69210 | JGI IMG/M metagenome (GOLD analysis project Ga0080007, IMG submission 69210) | Hot spring and microbial mat streamer communities from Octopus Spring Streamers, Yellowstone National Park, USA - OCT_B (SPADES... | ecosystem: Environmental > Aquatic > Thermal springs >...
CCGCCGCCTGACGCAGGAGCTGGGGGTGAACCTGGCGGGGGTGGAGGAGATCATGCGGCTTCGGGCGGAGCTGGAGGCCCTCCAGGCCCGCTTTGAGGCCGAGGTGACCAGGCTCAGGCTCCTCCTTTTGGAGGAGGGCAGAGGCCTCCGGGAGAGTAGCATGGGGGCGTGATGGACCTAAGCCCCCTTCTGGAATGGCTCGCCATCCCCTCCGTCTCCACCGACCCCGCCCGCAAGGAGGACGTGCGCCGGGCGGCCTTGTGGCTTGAGGAAAGGCTGAAGGCCCTGGGCTTCCGCACCGAGCTCCACGAAACCCCCCTCCACCCCATCCTCTACGCCGAGCGCCTGCTAGAGGGCGCCCCCACCGTCTTGGTCTACGGCCACTACGACGTCCAGCCCCCCGACCCCCTGGAGCTCTGGGAAACCCCGCCTTTTTCCCCCACGGTGCGGGAGGGGAGGCTCTACGCCCGGGGAGCCTCCGACGACAAGGGCCAGCTCTTCGCCCACGTGGCGGCTTTGGAGGGCCTAGAGGCCCCCGTCAGCATCAAGTTCCTGGTGGAGGGGGAGGAGGAGATCGGAAGCCCGAGCCTTCTGCCCTTCGTGCGGGCCAACCGGGAGAGGCTTAAGGCCGATGCCGTCCTCATCTCCGATGGGGCCATGTTCGCCCCCGGGGTGCCCACGCTGACCTACGGCCTCCGGGGGCTTTGCTATCTGGAGGTGCGCCTTTTTGGGGCCAGGCGGGACCTCCACTCCGGGGCCTTCGGCGGGGTGGCCCCCAACCCCATCCAGGCCCTGGGCTGGATCCTGGCCCGGCTCAAGGAGGAGGGGACGGGGAAGGTCCTGATCCCCGGCTTTTACGAGAAGGTGCGCCCCGTCCCCCAGGAGGAGAAGGCCCTCTGGCCGGCCCTGGACGAGGAGGCCCTGAAGCGGGAGCTGGGGGTCGAGGTCCTTCCCGGGGAGGAGGGGTATGGGCCTTTGGAGAGGCTCTGGGCCCGGCCCACCCTGGACCCGAACGGGGTGTGGGGCGGCTACCAGGGGGAGGGCTCCAAGACGGTGATCCCCAAGGAGGCGGGGATGAAGCTCTCCATGCGCCTGGTGCCCGACCAGGACCCCGAGGAGGTGGCCGAGCTGGCCGAGGCCCACCTCCGGGCCCTCCTGCCCCCCGGCTACCGCCTGGAGGTCAAGAGGCTCCACGGCGGAAAGCCGGTCCTCACCGACCCCTTTAGCCCCCCCATGCGCCTCATGGCCAAGGCCCTCGAGGAGGTCTGGGGCCGGCCTCCCGTCTACGCCCGGGAAGGGGGGACGATCCCCGTGGTGGCGGAGCTGAAGGAGGCCCTGGGGGCGCCCATCGTCCTCCTGGGCCTGGGCCTTCCCGACGACAACCTCCACGCCCCCAACGAGAAGCTGGACCTGGTCAACCTAGAAAAGGGGGTGGCCGCTATTCGGCGTTTTTACGAGCTTCTGGCGGCCTCGCCCGCTTGAAGATGAGGGCCTCGCCCACCCGCCCCACAAGGAGGGGGACGGCGGCGCTTTTGGCCACCTGGGCGGCGAAGGGAACGTCCCCTTCCAGGCCCACGGCCTTCAGGGCAAAGGCGGCGGCGGAGAGGGAAAGGGCCTCCAGCGGGTCCTGGTAGGCCCGCTTGACGGCCAGGGCCACCCTGGCCCCATCCTCCGGCTCCACCTCCCCCATGAGGCCCAGGTACTCCGCCAGGACCCCGGCGGTGTAGAGGTCGTCCAGCCCCACGCGCCCCTCCTTGCCGGCGCAGAGGATGGCCACCTCCTCGGTGGCCAGCTCCAGGGCCAGCCTGGCGGCGGCGTGGGCGTTGTAGAGGGAGGCCAGGAGGACGTGCTTGGCCGTTTTGGCGGCGACGTGGGCCGCCTTGGTGCCGTTGGTGGTGCTCATGACCACGATCCTGCCCCCCACGGGAGCCTCGAGGGCCTCCCTGGGCGAGTTCCCTAGGTCAAAGCCCGGGGGCTTCAGCCCCCCCACCTCCCCCGCCAGGAGGACGTCGGCGTCCTTGAAGGCCCTGGCGGCCTCGAGGTCCCCCGTCAGGTAGAGGGCCTCGGCCCCCGCTTCCAGGAGGGCCGCCCCCGTGGTGGTGGCCCGGATCACGTCCACCACCAGGACCACGTCCGGGTATACCAGCTCTTCCGTGGGCAGAGGGTCTACCCTGAGGCGCATGCCTTCTCCTCACACCAGCCCGAAGGCCACCTCTTCCGGAAGGGCCGGGCTCGGGACCTCCACCTCCCCGGGGGCCAGGCGCACCGCCCCCTGGGCCTTGAGCTCCTGAAGGGCTCGGGTGACCGTCTCCCGGCTGGCCCCCGCCAGGGCCGCCAACTCCTGCTGGCGCGCCCGGATCTTGGGGCCCATCCCCTGGCGCAGGAGCTTCAAAAGGGCGTAGGCCACCCGGCTCTTGGCCTCCTCAAAGGCCATCAGGTCCAGCTCCAGATCGGCCTCCCGCAGGCGGTGGGCCAGGAGGCGGGCCAGGTTGTGGGCGATGAGGGGGAGGCGGCGGATGAGGGCCAGGTAGGCCCCCCGGCGGAGGACCGGGAGGAGGGCCTCCTCCTCGGCCAGGGCGCTGGCGCTCCGCTCGCTTCCGTCCAAAAGGCTCATCTCCCCGAAGATCTCCCCGGGGCCCACGTAGCCCAGGGTCTTCTCCTGCCCTCCCAGGTGGGTGCGGAAGAGGCGCACCCGGCCCCTTTCCACCAGGTAGAGGGCCTGCCCCAGGTCTCTCTGGTGGAAGACGGGCTTCCCCTTGGGGTAGGCCTGGCGCAGGAAGTAGGAGCGGGCCAGGGCCTCCTCCTCCGGGGTCAGGCCGTGGAACAGGGGGCCAGGCATCGGGCTTACTCTAACCGAAGCTTCATCTTTCGCCTAGAGGATGGGGGGGTGAGGCCGGTCCTGGAGGCCCGCCGCCTGGGGTTCGCCTACGAGGGCGCCCTCTTCCGGGACCTCTCCTTCGCCCTGGCCCCCGGGGAGGTGTTGGCCCTTCTGGGGCCCTCGGGAAGCGGCAAGACCACCCTCCTCCACCTCCTGGCGGGGCTTCTCCCCTTGCAGGAGGGGGAGGTCTACTGGGAGGGGGAGGCCATCCGGGGCCTCTCCGAAGGGGTTCTGGCCCGGAAGCGGCTTCGCTTTCTGGGTCTTATCTTCCAGCACCACTTTCTCTTCCCCGAGCTCACCGCCTTGGAGAACGTCCTGGCCCCCGGGTATCTGGCGGGGCGGGTGGACCGGACCCGGGCCCTTGGCCTTCTGGACCGGCTGGGCCTGGCAAAAAGGGCCCACTTCCTGCCCCAAAGGCTTTCCGGCGGGGAGCGGCAGCGGGTGGCCGTGGCCCGGGCCCTCTACCTGAGGCCCCGCCTCCTCCTGGCCGACGAGCCCACGGCCAGCCTGGACCGCCGCCAGGCCCGGGAGGTCCTGGCCCTCCTTTTGGAGCTTTCCCGGGAGGTGGGGGCGGCCCTGGTCCTGGCCACCCACGACGAGGCCCTGGTGGAAGGGCTTCCCACCCTGCGCCTGTAGTATCCTTAGGCGGTATGAGTCCCATCCACGTGCGGGGAAAGCCGGGGGAGGTGGCCGAGAGGGTCCTGCTTCCCGGGGACCCAGGCCGGGCGGAGTGGATCGCCAAGACCTTCCTCCAGGACCCCGTCCTCTACACCTCCTACCGGGGCCTCCTGGGCTATACCGGCCGCTACAAGGGCGTGCCCGTTTCCGTGCAGACCACGGGCATGGGGGCCCCTTCGGCCAGCATCGTGGCCGAGGAGCTCATCGGGCTAGGAGCCCGGGTTCTCCTCCGGGTGGGCACCTGCGGGGCGGTGGACGAGGGCCTAGCCCCGGGGGACCTGGTCATCGCCCAGGGGGCCGTGCCCCTGGACGGGGCCAGCCGGCAGTACCTGGAGGGCCGCCCCTACGCCCCCCTGCCCGACGCCGGGCTTTTTGCGGCCCTGTGGAGGAAGGCCGAGGCCCTGGGCTACCCCCACCACGTGGGCCTCATCGCCACCGAGGACGCCTTCTACGCCACCACCCCCGAGGGGGCCAGGGCCTGGAGCCGGTTTGGGGTCTTGGCCTTTGAGATGGAGGCCAGCGCCCTCTTCCTGATCGGAAAGATGCGGGGTGTGCGGGCCGGGGCCATCCTCACCGTCTCCAACCAGATCGGCGACCCCGAGCTGGCCCCGGAGGAGGTCCTGAAGGAGGGGGTTCGGCGTATGGTGGAGGTGGCCCTCGAGGCCCTTCTGGAGGTGTGAGATGGCAGAGGAGCATGGGCACGAGTTCATCCTGGAGATCCCCGAGTTTGAGCACCTCTCCTACGAGGTGGAAGAGGGCATCGCCCTGGTCACCCTGAGGCGGCCCGAGGCCCTAAACGCCCTCTCCCAGGACCTTCTGCGGGAGCTCGCCGAGGTGGCCGAGGTCCTTGCCCAGGACCCCGAGGCCCGGGTGGCCATCTTCACCGGGGAGGGGAAGGCCTTCGCCGCCGGGGCGGACCTGAAGGAGATCGCCGCCATCAAGGACCCCTTCATGGCCCGGGAGTACGCCCTTTTGGGCCAGCAGGTCTTCTCGGAGATCGCCGCCTTGCCCATCCCTACCATCGCCGCCATCAACGGCTACGCCCTGGGCGGGGGGCTGGAGCTGGCCTTGGCCTGCGACCTCCGGGTGGCCGCCACGGGGGCCAGGCTGGGCCTGCCTGAGGTGGGCCTGGGCCTCATCCCCGGCTTCGGCGGGACCCAGCGCCTGCCCCGCCTCATCGGCCGGGGGCGGGCCTTGGACCTCATCTTCACCGGACGGCACGTGACCGCCGAGGAGGCCCTCAGCATGGGCCTGGTGAACCGGGTGGGGGAGGATGCCCTGGAGGAGGCCAGGAAGCTGGCGGAGAAGATCCTCAAGAATGCCCCCATCGCCCTGGCCCTGGCCAAGGAGAGCGTGGTGCGGGGCGAGGGGCTGGACCTGGCCGAGGCCCTGGAGATTGAGGCCGACCTCTTCGGCTACGCCGCGGCCACCGAGGACATGAAGGAGGGGGTGCGGGCCTTCTTGGAAAAGCGCCCCCCCAACTTTAAGGGAGAGTAGGCCTTTTGGGCGGGGGTGGTGTAAGGTAAGGGATGCCCATGACGGAAGAGCGCGTGGTCCACGTAGCCAGCCCCAAGGCCAAGCTCTACGCCGAGGCGGACCAGGCCATCCGCGAGCACCTGAAGGCCTTCCCCAAGGCCCTCAAGGCCTACGAGCTCCTCATCCAGGACCCCGAGGCCCGGGCCGGGTGGAACATGGCCAACTACCTCACCATGCGCAAGCTGGGCTACAACGACCACGGGCGGGTCCACGCCCTCCTCACGGGGGCGGCCAGCGTGGCCATCCTGCGCCTTCTTTCCGAGGCAGGGGTGAGGCTGGACACCCTGGAGTCCGGGGCGGGGGAGCTGGAGGACGCCTACGTGGTGGTCCTCCTCTCCACCATGCTCCACGACCTGGGCAACCAGGTGCACCGGGTGGGGCACGAGGCCTTCGGGGTGACCCTGGCCCTGCCCATCCTGAACCGCATTCTGGAGAAGATCTACCCCGATCCCGAGCAGCGCACCGCCCTTCGGGCCTTGATCCTCCACGGCATCTACAGCCACGACCTGAACCCGGAGCCCCTGACCCTCGAGGCCGGCATCACCGCCGTGGCCGACGGCACCGACATCACCAAGGGCCGGGGGCGGAAGGCCTTCGCCCTGGGGAGCATAGACATCCACTCCATCAGCGCCCTGGCCGTGGACGAGGTGCGCATCCTGAAGGGGGAGAAGGTGCCGGTGGAGATCCAGGTCACCATGAACAACTCCGCCGGCATCTTCCAGGTGGAGGAGACCCTCACCAAGAAGGTCCTGAGGAGCCCCTTGCGCCCCTACGTGACCGTGGTGGCCATGACCGAGGGGGACGGGGGGGACCAGCGCATCGTCCATCGGGTCCGCCTGCACGAGAGCGAGGACCGCTTCGTTTTGGACTAAGTGCCCGCACTCTGGTACATGAGGCGCCCAAGTCTGGGCTGTGGAAGAGCTTTTCTGGGGCCCCCGCCGTGGCTCTTGCCACGGCGGGGCACTTAACTCGAGGGTGGGGCCTTTTCAGGCCTTGGGCCAGAGCTCCTTGAGCTCCCTGGGCAGAAGGCCCAGGATGTCCTGAAGCTCGCCCTCGGAGACCTTCTTGGCCAGCACGCCGAAGACCGCCTGCGCCGCCGCCCCGGGGTCCACGGCGGGGCCCGAGGGGGTCTTGAGCTCCCGGGCCACGTGGGCCAGGAACTCCTCCTTGTGCCGCTCCTTTGTGGAGCACGGCCCTGAGGGCCATGTGGGCCCGGTGGCGGTCCTCGGTGCCCAGGGCCTCCATGACTTGAGCCAGGTGTGGGTCTTGTGGAGGGTCCGGTCAGAGACCTCCAGGCCGGTGGCGCTCATGTCTTCATCCCCTTACCTTGAGGCCATCGCTTGGGTCTACCCTCGTAAAGGCTTGGCCAAGGGGGGTGGGCCTCAGGCCCGGAAGTAGCGGTAGGGGGGGCCTTCCCGGAGGAGAAGCCCCTCCAGGCGCAGGTACTCCAGGTGGGCCAGGGTCTCGGCGAAGGCGAAGCGGCGGCCGGCGGCGTCCAGCTCCTGGGGGAAAAGCTTGAGGGAGAGCGCCCAGGCGGTCTTGGGCTCCTCTAGGAGGGCGAGGAGGCCCTCGAGGCGCTCAGCGTGGTGGGCCTTGAGCTCCAAGGCCCTGGCCCGGACGTCCCGAATGGGGCCGAAGTGCCCGGCGTGGGCTACCTTGGCGGGAAGCTCCGCCAGGCGGTCCAGGGAGGCCAGGAAGTCCTTCAAGGGGTTTTCCCGGGTGTAGGCCCATAGGCCCACGTTGGGGGAGACCCGCTCCAGGAGGGCGTCCCCTGCCAAAAGCACCCCCTCTCCCTCCAGGAAGAAGGCCACGTGCCCGTCGGCGTGGCCGGGGGTCCAGACGGTCTTGAGGCGCCTTCCCGCCACCTCCAGGACCTCCCCGTCCTTCAGGGGTGTGGGGCCTTGCGGGGGGTGGACCCGCTCCCGGGTCTTGGCCATGGTCTCCTGGATGCCCCAAAGGGCCTCCTCCGGCATCCCGTGGTCCAGGAAAAGCCGAAGGCTCGCCTCGGCGAAGGCCTCGGGCTCGCGCCAGAAGCGGTGCCCCCTTGGTAGCTCCTCCTCGTGGAGGAAGACCCTAGCGCCAAGACCCTCCAGGAAGCCGGCCAGGCCGTAGTGGTCGGGGTGGTGGTGGGTGAGGAGGACGGCGCCGATGTCGGCGAAGCAAAGCCCCAGTTCCGCCAGGTAGAGCTCCAGGGTGCCCTTGGCGGCGCGGGTGCCCAAGGCGGTGTCCACCAAGGGCCACCTCCCCGTCCCCCAAGAGGAGGTAGAGGTTCACCGTCTTCAAGGGATAGGGGATGGGGACGGGGAGGAGGTAGAAGCCGGGGAGGAGTTCCCTCACAGGAGCACCTTGAGGAGGAGGAGGGCGGCCAGGAAGGGGTCCTTTTCCTTAAGATGCCAGGGAAAGGGGTAGCCTCCTTCCCCGTCCGCCACCACCTCGAAGCCCCCCAGGGCCTCCTTTAGCCCCGCCAGGACCGCCTCGGGCGGGAGGGCCTCCCCGCCCACCCGGAAGACGGCCAGGCGGTCGGCGTCCCCGTCCAGGGCGAAGCCCACCGCCGGGGGCTCCTGGGCCTTGAGGAGGACCTGGAGGGTCTTGAGGTTTTCCGGTTTGGGGTCGGGGTCCACCCCGTAGAAGAGGGGGTGGAGCTCCCGAAGCTCCGCCGCAAGCCCCAGGGCGCGGAAGGCCTGGGGCAGGACCCCGCCCCCCGCCCCGCCCATGGTGTCCAGGTAGACCACCCCGGCCTTCCCTTTAGGGGCCTCCCCAGGTTCTTCAGGAGGCGCTCCAGGTAGGCCTGGCGCAGGTCCAGTGGAGCGAAGCGCCCGGGCTCGGGAAGGGCCTCGGGCAGGGCGAGGGCCTCTCCGGGAAGGGGCTCTCCGGGCCCCAGGTGGAGCTTCGCCCCCTGGAAGCGGGCGGGCCTGCGGCTTGCCGTCAGGTAGAGGCCCCCTGCCTCCAGGGTCTCTAGGGCCAGGCCGAAGGGGGGAAGGGGGGGCGGGGCCCAGGAGAAGGTGGGTTTCCAGGCCCAGGCCCGAGAGGACCCGGGCGGCCTCCTCCGCCATCTCCCGGGCCAGGAAGCGGGCGTCGTAGCCCACCACCGCCCTTTTGATGCCTCGGGCGAGAAGGGCCTCGCCCAGGCCCGCCGCCAGACGGGCGGCGCTCCCAAAGGTGAAGCCTCGGGCCAGTTCGCCCACGAAGCCTTTGGGCGTGGGGTAGAGCTCCATGCCCTAGAGTCTACCCCGTGGTAGACTCACCCCCGTGGGCGAGGCGCATCCCTCCGAAGAGGCCCTGCTCTCCTCCCTGAACGAGGCCCAGCGCCAGGCCGTCCTCCACTTTGAGGGCCCGGCTTTGGTGGTGGCGGGGGCGGGTAGCGGCAAGACCCGGACCGTGGTCCACCGGGTGGCCTACCTCATCGCCAGGCGCGGGGTCTTCCCCTCGGAAATCCTGGCGGTCACCTTCACCAACAAGGCCGCCGAGGAGATGAAGGCCCGCCTGAAGGCCATGGTGAGGGGGGCGGGGGAGCTTTGGGTCTCCACCTTCCACGCCGCCGCCCTGCGCATCCTCAGGGTCTACGGGGAGCGGGTGGGCCTGAAGCCCGGCTTCGTGGTCTACGACGAGGACGACCAGACCGCTCTTCTGAAGGAAATCTTCAAAGAGCTCGGGCTCGCCGCCAAGCCCGGCCCCATCAAGAGCCTCTTGGACCGGGCCAAGAACCAGGGGGTGCCCCCCGAGCGCCTTCTTTTGGAGCTTCCCGAGTTCTACGCCGGGCTTTCCCGGGGGAGGCTCCAGGACGTCCTCCACCGCTACCAGGAGGCCCTGAGGGCCCAGGGGGCTTTGGACTTCGGGGACATCCTCCTTTATGCCCTAAAGCTTCTGGAGGAGGACGGAGAGGTCCTGAAGCGGGTCAGGAAGCGGGCCCGCTTCATCCACGTGGACGAGTACCAGGACACCAACCCCGTCCAGTACCGCTTCACCCGGCTTCTGGCGGGGGAGGAGGCCAACCTCATGGCGGTGGGGGACCCGGACCAGGGCATCTACTCCTTCCGGGCGGCCGACATCCGCAACATCCTGGACTTCACCCAGGACTACCCCAAGGCCAGGGTCTACCGCCTCGAGGACAACTACCGCTCCACCGAGGCCATCCTCCGCTTCGCCAACGCCGTCATCGTCAAGAACGCCCTGCGCCTGGAGAAGACCCTGAGGCCGGTAAAAAAGGGCGGGGAGCCCGTGCGGCTTTTCCGGGCGGAAAGCGCCCGGGACGAGGCCCGCTTCGTGGCCGAGGAGATCGCCCGGCTTGGCCCCCCCTTTGACCGGGTGGCCGTCCTCTACCGCACCAACGCGCAAAGCCGCCTTCTGGAGCAGGCCCTGGCCAGCCGGGGCATCCCGGCCCGGGTGGTGGGGGGCGTGGGCTTCTTTGAGCGGGCCGAGGTGAAGGACCTTTTGGCCTACGCCCGCCTGAGCCTGAACCCCCTGGACGCCGTGAGCCTCAAGCGGGTCCTGAACACGCCGCCCCGGGGGATCGGCCCGGCCACGGTGGAGAAGGTCCAGGCCATCGCCAAGGAGCGGGGCCTGCCCCTCTTTGAGGCCCTGAAGGTGGCGGCGCGGACCCTTCCCCGCCCCGAGCCTCTGCGGGCCTTCCTGGCCCTCATGGAGGAGCTCATGGACCTGGCCTTCGGCCCGGCGGAGGCCTTTTTCCGCCACCTCCTCCTGGCCACCGACTACCCCGCCTACCTGAAGGAGGCCTACCCCGAGGACGCCGAGGACCGCCTGGAGAACGTAGAGGAGCTTTTGCGGGCCGCCAAGGAGGCGGAAAGCCTCATGGACTTCCTGGACAAGGTGGCCCTCACGGCCCGGGCGGAGGAGCCCGCCGAGGCCGAGGGGCGGGTTGCCCTCATGACCCTCCACAACGCCAAGGGGCTGGAGTTTCCCGTGGTCTTCCTGGTGGGGGTGGAGGAGGGGCTTCTGCCCCACCGCTCCTCCCTCTCCACCCAGGAGGGCCTCGAGGAGGAGCGCCGCCTCTTCTACGTGGGGGTCACCCGGGCCCAGGAGCGGCTCTACCTCTCCTACGCCCAGGAGCGGGAGATCTACGGCCGCCTAGAGCCCGTGCGCCCAAGCCGCTTCCTAGAGGAGGTGGACGAGGGCCTCTACGAGGTCTACGACCCTTACCGCCAAAGCTCCAGGAAGCCCACCCCGCCGCCCCACCGGGCCCTGCCCGGGGCCTTTAGGGGCGGGGAGAAGGTGGTCCACCCCCGCTTCGGCCCGGGGACCGTGGTGGCGGCGGCCGGGGACGAGGTCACCGTGCATTTCGAGGGGGTGGGGCTCAAGCGCCTCTCCCTGAAGTACGCCGACCTGAGGCTGGCCTAGGAGGCGAAGGATGTGGCCCCCCTACCACAAGGCGAGGCCCCTTCCCGTCTTCTACGGGAAGGCCTCGGCCTTCTTCGGGCCCCTGGCGGCGGAGATCGCCGCAAGCCGCCTCCCCCTCTTCCCCTACCCGGTGGAGGACCAGGACCCTTGGGCGGCCCTTCCCTGCCTGAGGCCTTTGGACTTCGCCGGGATGGTGCTGGAGGAGGCCTCGCCGCCTCCCGAGGGGATGCGCCTCGAGGCCGAGGCGGAGCGGGCGGGCCTGGTGGACCTGGTGGTGCCGGGGGCCTTGGGGCTGGTGGGGCATTACACGGAGGGGATCGCTTTGGACCGGCTCCTTTCCGCCTTCTTCCCGGGGTCCAAAGCCCTTTGGCTTGGCCCTTTGCGCCCGGGCCTCGCCCCCTTCCTCCGGGCCCTGGGCCAGGTCTCCGTGGGGGCGGGGAGCTTCGCCGAGGGGGATGGCTTCCTGGCCCGCCTGCCCGAAAGGGCCCGGGGGCACGTGGCCCTGAGGCCCGAGGAGGTGGGCGCCCTAGCCCTCAAGGCGGACCTAGTTATCTTCGCCGGGGGCAGGCTTCCCCTGGACGTTCTCCAACCCTTCCACGCCCTCCTGGCCCTGGCCCCGGTGGAGGGGAAGGTGAGGGAGAGGGTCCTCGAGGTCCACGGCCCGGAGACCCTTCTGGACTTCCGGGCCAAGGCGGTGCTGGAGGCTTTGGGGTACACCCCATAAAAAAACGTCCCCACGTGCGTGGGGACTATGGGCGGATAGGGGTCTACACCTGGCTAGAGGACGGACCATCCCCATGTGCGTGGGGACTAAGCGCAAGGGCATGACGATGCCTCGGGTGTGATTCGGGCCATCCCCACGTGCGTGGAGACTACTCCCAGGCTCGGGCCTCCTCTATGTAGCGCTGCGGGCCATCCCCACGTGCGTGGGGACTACTTTTTCAACTCATAGGCCACCCCTTCCACCTGCGGGCCATCCCCACGTGTATGGGGACTACTACCAGTCCCACACGGGACTGGGCTCTATGACCGGGCCATCCCCACGTGCGTGGGGACTACGGGCGAGGCTGTGGCCGCCTACCTCAACTCCGCCGGGCCATCCCCACGTACGTGGGGACTACGGCCAAGGCCTGGCTTGAGGAGGCCATTCTGCTCGGGCCATCCCCACGTACGTGGGGACTACACTTGACCAGGACGGCGAAAATGCCCGTTCACCCTCCGTTATGTGTCTTTTCGGGAGAAGTTCCGGGAAGAGGTTTTCAAGTTCCGCCGCGCCGGGGGAAGGGGTGAGGGTGGGGCGCTTGGGTCATCTTACCACACGGGCTTCCCGGGCGAGAAGGGCCATGCTGAGGGCGATGAGGGCGAAGGCGATGAGGGCCTGAAGGGGGATGGGAAACTGGGGCATGTACTCCACCGAGCAGGGCACCGGGGGCTTGCAGGCCAGGGTGAAGAGGTTGGGGAACTTCTGCTCCAGGAGGTGCAGGGCGCTGAGGCTCCCCCCGATCAGGGAAAGGGCCAGGCTGTAGGGCCAGACCCCAAAGTCCTGCCGCCACAGGGCCAGGCCCAGGATGACGGCCTGCGGGTACATGAAGATGCGCTGGTACCAGCAGAGCTCGCAGGGCAGGAAAAGCCGCACCTCGGAGTAGTAGAGGCTTCCCAGGGTGGCCACTAGGGCCACGATCCAAGCGAAGGCCAAAAGAAGAGGAGCGCGCTGCATCGGGCCCAGCATACCGTTCCGTAACCCATCATCATCTATTTCAACCCTCAACGGGGCGATGACGATGGGCCACTTCCTGCTTCACCGACCCGTGGCTCGTAGACCGGCTCAAGGGAGCCGTTCCGCCGCCAGAGGGGTCTCCGCAGGCGTGACTTTCCGGGGAACTCCCGGTAGAGCCCGTCAGGCGGGCCAGGCCATACTTCCTCAGGTTGATGGCCGCGTTCAAGTCCCGGTCCATCTCCAGGCCACAAGCTTCGCAGCGGAAGACCCTTTGGGAGAGGGGCATCTTCCCGTGCAGGTGCCCACAGCGGGAGCAGAGTCGGGTGGAAGGGAAACTTCGTGGAGCCACGATCAGAGTCGCTCCGTACCACTTCGCCTTGTACTCCAGCATCCGCAGGAAGGCCCCCCACCCCACGTCGGCCACGGACCGGGAGAGCGGGCTCCGGGAGAGGCCCCGCACGCTTAAGTCCTCCACCACGATGGCCGGCTTGGTCCTCGCCAGCCGGGTGGTGAGCCTGTGCAGGAAGTCCCGGCGGAGGTTCTTCACCTTGCGGTGAAGCCTCGCCAGCCTAAGGGCGGCCTTCTCGCTGTTGTTGGAGCCCTTCTCCTTGCGGGAGAGCTGCTTGGAGCGGCGCTTGAGGAGCCTGAGCCTCTTCGCCAGAGGCTTGGGGGCCTCTATCCGGGTGCCGTCGGAAAGAGTTGCGAAGGAAGAGAGGCCCAAATCAATACCCACTACATCGTCTTCACTTCTCACCCCCTTGGGCTTGGGGTCAGGCCGCTCCACCTCGCAGGTGAGGCTCACGTAAAAGCGGTCCGCCTCCCGGGAAATGGTAGCGGAGAGGATGCGGGCCTTCTTGGCTTGGATGAGCCCGACCAGCTCGTCGGTCCGCTCCTTGGTCTTGACCGGGCCGATCCGGGGGAGCTGGACCTGCCGGGGGAAGACCTTGATGGTCCCCGTGAGGCGGGCCTTGTTGTCGTCCAAGCTTTTCTTGCGCTTGAACCTGGGAAACCTGGCCCGCTTGGCCTTCCAGCTCTTCAGGGCCCTCTCCAGGTCCCGGAAGGCCTCCTGGGGGGCGCACTTGGACACCTCGGTCCACCAGGGGGCGTTCTCCCGCTTCCACCGGTTCCACTCCCGGTGGAGCTCGGCGGCCGAGGGGAGCCTCTTTCCTTCCTCCAAGGCCTTCCGAGAGCGCTCCAGGCCCCAGTTGTAGGCGAAGCGGGCCGCTCCTATGTGCTGGGCCAGGGCCCGGCGTTGGGGGAGAGCTCAAAGCGGAAGGCCTGGTTCACCCGCACATGGCCTCCAAAATCCTTTTGGCCCGGTCCCTGGCCGAGCGCTTCATAGGTCGCCCGCAAGCGGAGGTGAGGACCTCCAGGAGGTCCCTCACCAGGTCGTCCTTCACCTCCCCCTCTTCTACCACCACGATCCGCTTGCCTGAAGCGTACAGGGCCGCTTCCACCAGCTCAAAGCCAAAGCGGGCCAGGCGGTCCCGGCGCTCCACCACGATGCGGCCCACGGTGGGGTCCTTGAGGACCCGCAGGAGCTTCCGGCGTTTGCCGCTCAGGCCGGAGCCGATCTCGGCCACCACCTCAAAGTCCTGCCATCCCTGGGCCTGGGCGAAGGCCTTCAGGCGCTCCACCTGGCGCTCCAGGTCCGCCCTCCCGTCGGCGGAGGAGACGCGGGCGTAGAGCACGGTGCGCCCCCCTGGGCTGGGTTCCTCCACCGGGATGGTGCCCGAGGGGAGCTGGCGGGCGGGGGCGGGGGGCTTCCCCGCCTTGGACCAAC
>Ga0080007_1067621_pt1 | contig 13932 bp, 10 predicted proteins | sample OctOCTMetagenome_FD_69210 | JGI IMG/M metagenome (GOLD analysis project Ga0080007, IMG submission 69210) | Hot spring and microbial mat streamer communities from Octopus Spring Streamers, Yellowstone National Park, USA - OCT_B (SPADES... | ecosystem: Environmental > Aquatic > Thermal springs >...
AGCCGGCAGATACTGCCTAATCTTCCAAACCTTCATACCTTCATCCTCCCGGCGGCGTTCCTCACGCTTGTGGGAGTTGTGCCAGCCGCCTCCGCCAGCGCCTTCAGAAGCCCCAGCCTCTTCAACGACCCCAGCCACAAAGCCGCCGCGGCCCAAACCCACGGATTCTTACCAAACAAAACCCTCCTATTCCGCTCCAGAAGCTCCACCGCGGCTTTGACCACAGACGCCGGCAGGTTGACTCTAGCCGCCAGCGCCTTCACGTAATCCTCAATAGGCCTCCTCCCCAGCCTCATCTCCTCTTTCAGCCTCCACGCCACCCTCCTAACCCTCCGCTCCTCGGCCTTGCTACATTTGAGGAAATCCTCCAGAGGCCTCGGCGCAACGGCCGCCCTAGCGGCGGTCCACAAGACAGCCACCGCCATCACCTCCGGCGGGAAGCCGGCCATAAGGTCGAAATACTTCTTCACTAGTGATTCAGCCTCCTCCACCACGCTCTGCGGCAAACCGACGCACTCCCTAACGCGCTTCAGCTCTGCCCCGATTTTATCCAGCCTCCTCTCGCGACCATGCAGGGTCTCTCTGTGGAACTTCGCCAGCCTGCGCCACCTTGCGCCGTGCTCCGGCTTAACGGCCATGTCCGTCTTGATGACAGGCGGCGCCGTCTTGGCGGCGCACGGCGCTAGGGCGGCGGAGCGCTTTGTGCGTTCTGACAAGCTGGAGGACGCCGTCGCCGAAATGCATGAGGGGATGAGGCACTACGCGCGCGACGCCGGCCTCAAAGTTGGGAGGGAGGCGGCTGAGAGGGCTCTCCTCCTCGGCCTTTTAGTCACGCCGGAGGAGGTGGTGGAGCGGTACGCCAGAGACAGCTGGCGCGGCCGGCTTGAGCCATATGTGGCGTATTGGACCGAGGACGAGGGACTCGCCAGAAGGGCCGGCGAGGCGGGCTGGGAGGTTCGGCAGATCCAGAGGCCGGTCTCCTTCGAGGAGGGGGTGCCTAAGGAGTGGCGCACCGGCTACGTGGTTGCTCCCTTCGGCTTCGACCTCTCGGCTGTGGAGAGGGCTGTGGCTCAATACGTAGACGAGGCGCCTGGAGGCGTTGCACAGATCCGCGTGGTGGGGTGGCCCGTGCCCGAGGCCTACCTCTGGTTCATCCTCAAAGACAGGCAGCCTGTTAAGGAGGGCGACCGAATCATAGCCTACTCCATAGACAGACTTTCTATTGATGAGCCTTTGTCTAAATTCGGCGAGGCACTGCGCGCTAGGAACTACGACGAGGCGAGGAGGGCGGTGCGGGAGCTCTACGAGGCCCGGTTTAACAGAACCCTCTGGCAGATTGTGTACGAGTTCGACCGGGAGAGGGCTGAGGCGGCTCTTGAGCACCTTAGGCAGAGGTACGGCGAGCCGGAGAACCGGCTGTGGGAGCGGCATGACGAGCTGTATCTGACGTGGCTGGGGTTTAGGCTTGCCGACGAATACGCCGACTATCTGAGAAGCGGCGCCGGTAGGGAGTTCAAGACCAAGGAGGAGGTGGCCGGCGCGGTGTTTATGCCGTGGCTTCCGGTGGATTTGGCTCCCCTCTTCTGGCTTAGGCTTGTGGGCGACCCGGAGGGCGAAGCCGAGTTCAGAGCCGCGTGGTACACCGCCGTCGATATGTGGTTCGAGAGGATGGCCGCGCCGCACCCGCCCAAGAAGCCGGCTGTGGCGAGAAAGGCGGTGGAGCTATTCAACGCCTTCACCGGCGCCGCCTTCAAGTACGAAGAACTCTTCCCGCCGCCACCTAAGCCGGCTGAGGCGGCTAGACCCGAGGCCGTTAAGCCGGCCGAGGCCAAGAGGCCGGAGGCGGTAAAGCCGGTCGAGGCCAAGAGAAAGGCGGTCAAGCCTGAGGCCGCCAAGCCAGAGGCCGTCAAGCCAGCTAAAGCGGCTAAGCCTGAGGCTAAGCCTGTCGAGGCTAAGCCGGTTGAGAGGCCGGTTGCAGAGATTCAGAAGCCTGAGGAACGTGGTTTAAGACGTGAGGCTGAGAAACAAGCCGTCAAGCCTGAGGCTGTCACAGCTGAGGCGAAGAGGCCGGAGGTTGCCAAGCCGGAGACAGCTCCTGAGGCCGTCAAGCTGGCTGAGGCGGCTAAGCCCGAGACGAAGCCGGTTCAGAAGCCGGCTGTGGAGGTTGAAAGCGGTTTAAGACGGGATGTCGAAAAGGTCACAGCTAAGCCCGAGGTCAAGCCGACCGGGGTCAAGAAGCCGGAGGCCGTCAAGCCAGCGGAGCTAGCCGCAGAGGCGGTTGTACGTGGTTTAAGACGCGAGGAGAAGCCGAAGGCGCTTATCGCCGACGTCATCCCGGAGGGGGTGGAGGCCGTGGACTACTTGCTGGGGCGCTTCGGCGTTGTCTTAGACAGAGGGGCGGCTTTCAAGGCGAGAGACTTCGTCGTTGCGAAGGTAAAGGCCCGGCTGGAGAAGGCGGCGGCGAAGGAGCCCGAGTTCGTGCATCTGATGGCTGAGGTGGCTGAGCATGTGCTGAGCTCCTTCGGCCGGCTTATGGCCTCTCCCGACGCCGCCAGGCATGTGCACGAGGCGCTGTTTTACTACTTCGAGGGCTACCAGACCAGAGACGGAGAGCTGTTGTTTGCGCGTATCGAGCGTACTGTCAGAGAAGCTGTTAGTAAGGCGGAGGAGGCCGGCATCCCCGACGCGGAGTACCGCATCAAGCAGTTCGTCCTTGAGGCTATCGACATCTTGGCCAGGGCCGGTGAGCGCTGTAGGAGGGATGCGCTAAAGGGCTTGTCGACGGTGGAGAAGGCGCTGAGGGCGACTGCCTTCGCCGGCTTCTCGGCGGCGGCGCTGTATTCTGTATACAGCGGCCTCTACTCGGAGGCCGTGGTTTCCTCTGTCGCGTCGGCTGTAGCGCTTGTGGAGGTGGGCCGGTTTAGGGAGGCTGTTGAGTATGTGCAGAGGGCGGCGAAGGCCCTCTACGAGGCGGCTAAAGAAGTATTCGAGAAAGTGAAGGTGTCTCTGCAGAGGCTGGTGGAGCTGTTTGTGGAGGCTGTGGCGAGGGTGTTGGCTTGGATCGACGAGCACAAGGCTTACCTCTTCTTGATGGCGGCTGTGGCGGCTGGAGTAATCGCGCTAAACATCGCGTTGAATCTGTGGGGTTTGGTGGAGCTGGATAAGCTGGCGCATGCGGCGTCTCTGACGCCCTTTATACCCGCAGGCGTCGAGAAGTACTCAAGAGAGGAGGCGTTTAAGGTTCTGAGGGAGACTCCCGACCCCTATGAGAAGTTCAAGGAAATTGCCAAGGAGGCCAACGTTGGGAGGGTGAAGCTGGCTGAGCCTTGGGAGTCGTTAAGGATGTTGATAATGCCGAAGGAGTCTGAGGAGAAGAGGCTTATGAAGGGCAAGGCGTATAGAGAACTTGATGAGAGGAAGAAGAAGGCTCTTTTCTACGCCGTCCTTGCGCTGGAGGAGGCGTTCGGCGTCTATAGGCCTGTGTTGAGAGAGCACGCGGAGGGGCTTAGGAAGGCTGTGGAGAAGAGGGAGGTTGGGGAGCGGCCATTTAAGCGAGTTGCGTACGTGGCCGACCTCGGCCTGCTGACTCAGCTGGCCGAGAAAGAGGACAAGGCCTTTGAAGACGCCTTGAAGATCCTCAGGGAGCGGCTGAATGAATACGCAGTCAAGTACGGACTGAGAGACCTCCTAGACGTCAAGGAGAGCAGGTCAAGGGGGCTGGCAGAGGCGGAGGACAAGCAACTCTCCAGATACAGTGGTGTGAATTTCGGCACGAATGCCTCGGCGGCTTTAATTGCGTATAGGGAGCATGCGTTGGGTAGAAAGAGCCCATACGGCACAGCGGCTGAGCACTGGCTTGAGGTGGGCGGGTCTGCCCGGCTCCTCTACTACACGCCGAGGACGGCGTACCACAAGGCCAAAAGGGCGGGGGTGGAGAGACCCGCGGCAGTGGAGGAGTTGGTAGCGGAGACCCTCCGCCGCCTCTTCCTAAAACCGGGCGCCGACTACTACCGTAGACTTATCGAGCTTTTGGGAAACGACAGACTAGCACTAATACTGGAGAAGGAGACCGAGGTGTTCTACATGTTTAGACTCTATAGGCTTGAGGAAGGCGACGTGTTTAAGGAGCTGAATATAAAACTGAGGATAACAAAGATAAAAAAGCTGAAAGCATAACCTACACCCTAGAGTTCGATGCAGCGAGGGTGCGGGACTTCTTTAGGCCGGAGCTTGAGGCATCGGAGAAGGCGGCGGTGGAGGTTAAGGGGCGTCTGCCCGTCGAAGACCTCCTCCTGTACATGTTGGGCTGGGTTGACTCTGACGTGGCGATAAGTGGAGGACTGTTGAGGATGGGCACATCCCACCTGTGGCAGTTAGCTGAGACTCATGCCTTGTTCGGTTGGTCTGTTGTGGGGCTCCGCATGACCTTAACTCTTGAGGGGCCGAAGCTGGTGGTTTTGGCTGAAGCCCCCCTTGAGAAGCTCGACGAGGCGATTAGGAGGAGCGCCAGAAACGGGTGGCTTAAGATGCTGGGCATTAAGGCGGAGAGCTGGGAGGGGCTGAAGCAGTGGGTTGTGGAGAACTGGGGCGTCGTGGTGGAGGCCGCGGTGAGGCGGCTGGGCGAGGGGGTTAAGAGCGAGCTGGAGGCGCTGAGGAATAAGCTGAACGACGACAAGGTGGCTAGGGGGGTCGTGGCGCCTGCTCTTCTGCTTATTCAGGCGGAGAGGCCTGGCGTAAACGAGGCAACGCTGAAGCACTTCGCCGCGGCGGTCTCCGGGGCCATAGGCGGTGACGGGTACGTGTCTGCGGCTATGAAAAAAGTTGTGCTGACCAGCGGCGAGCGCGAAATCGCCTTGCTCTGGAGAGCCACTCTCGCGGCATACGGCATCGAAACGAAGGCGAGGGACGCCGGTTGGAAATTCGACGTGGTCGCGTCTGGCGGTGACGCGGCTAGGCTGGCCGGCCTATACTTCCTCTACGGGGCTCCTCTGCTTGAGGGAGGAGACGATAGGCTTAAGAACCACAAGCTGGCTGAAGCCGTGAAGCTTGGGGCCGAGGGGCTTGACATCCGCTGGGAGGGGCTGAGGAGGACTGACGGCGGCAACATCGCCGCCGACTTGACCATATCGGTGGGCGGCACCAGCATCAAATACAACGTGTATCTACGCGACGACACGATCATGCTCCGGTTCCAATCGACGGATCGAAGCCGCGCCGAGCTCGCAACCCGTCTCTTGAAACTGGCAGGGTCACTGCAGAGGTGAAGAAAGTGGGCGATAGAGACGAGTGGTTCGTCAGAGCCACCATCGACAAGCTTGCGGCGGGGCGCGAAGAACTCAGAAAAGCCCTCGCCGAGATCGTCAGGACGGCCGTCAAGAACGGCCTCGTGGAAGCCAGCAAGGCTGAGGGCTGGCTTGAGAAGCTGAAGAGGGGCCGCGTGTTGATGGAAGGATGGCCGAAGTACGAAGTGGGGCTGACCGAGGGCGCGCTAATGGTCAGATTCAGCTCCACCAACTCCGACAGTATAGCACGCGAAGCACAGCGGCTTAGGGATATGGGGCTTGAGGAGGGCGTCCACTTCACGGTGAAGATGCCGGAGGGCGGGAAGGCGGGCTACGTGAATATCCTCAAGCAGGTCTTGGCCTACGCCGCGTGGCTCTCCGTACACGGCGAGGGAGAACAACAGAAGCTGGTGGCAAATTTCGTGGAGCTCATACTCAGAAGGGCGGAGGAGGCAGACGGGGGGATGTGCGGCAAGGTGTGCGAGAAAGTCGAGGAGATTGTGGAAAAGGGCAAGGCGTGGGGCTCCCTGACGCTAGAGCGCTTTGAGAAGAAGGTTGAGGTGAACGGCAAGACATATGTCGTGAAGGTGAGAGGCGGAGAAGCCGTTGAGGAGGGCAGAGGCGGCAGGAAGTTGCTGAGGATTAAGATAACGGCGGAGGTGATCTGCGTGGAGGGCGAGCACATTGTAGACCGCGTGGTGCGTGAGTACACAATCACCTACAGCAGGCGTAAAACCGACAACGCGACCTTGGGCTACGCCACGGCTAGGGCCGACGCCCCCGGCGGCAGAGAGGCAGACGCCGAGAGATTCGCCGCTGTGATAAAAGCCCTTACGGGAAGGGAGCCAAAGGTGTACCAGAGGAGCGACGGCAAGATAGAGATTAAGTGTTACGAGGGACATCTAGAGGACTTTATGCTCTACAAAGAATTCTTTGGCACCATAATGCAGTGGTTGAAGGATACGAGCCGCCGCGGTAGAGGCGCTGACAGGAGAGGAGCCGAAGATGCGCCGCAGGGAGGACGACACGATAATGATAAAGCGTAGTAGAGAGCCCCTAGAGGGCTTCAAGCGATTCGCCGAGCTTGCAGATGCCATCACGAAGTGGCTGGAGGAGACAAGCCGCCGACAATCCATCAGCGTGGTGCAGATCGTTAAGTACGCCGACTAGAGGTCTGCGCCGCTTAGATACACACAAAGCTGAGTTCATGGGACGAAGACAAGGACGTAGAACATAACGATGCCCGTCACTACCATAACTGCGTTCACCACGAGGTCGATAGCCTTTCTGCCTCTTTCTGACTTCACGAATTCTATAAGTATGCGTCTGACGCCGTGGGAGCCATGTACCACCCAGTCTACAGCCACGACGGCCCATATGAGCCCCCAGCCTATTTTTACGAAGGCGTATGGAATAATGACTAGCGGGTTGGTTGTCAAGACTTCTTCGAAGGGTATCTTGCCTAGGAGGAGGGCTAGGGCTATGACCAGCGGCATGCCTATTATCATCACCAAGGCGCCGGCTATGAGGATAAGTCTTTCTGTGCTGGCTTTCATGGCCCTATCAGCAGGTGTTCTTTGCCATATAGTACTAGGTAGGACCCAGCAATTATTCCAACTATGGTGAGGATTACGGTGGCGGCGATCAGCATCAAGTGGAATCTGCTTGTGCGTAGCGCGGGGATTGGCTTGATGGGATGACGTAGAGATCTGCCCGATATGAGGCCGAGCTCGATTAGGACTATCCTAAGGCCGTTTATGCCGTGGAAGAGGATCGAGAAGATGAATATAATCGCCAGTATTTTGCCTACGGGTGTCATGTCTAGCTTCAACGCCTCTTCCCAGCTACCGCTTAGAAGAACTAGGTAGGGCCTTGGGAATATGTAAAGGACTAGAAATATACCTGTGAGTCTGTGTATCGCAAAATATATTCTCTCGATGTTCAGCCCTCTAAACAGCTCCAGCATCCCTCTTCCGGCCCTCATAGAACCCTCTTAGCCCTTCTTATTAAGCTTGCCTTTAGCAACTGTATTGAGAAGCCTGGATCTACGCCACGTGGGCAAACTGCGCTACAGGTATAGGCTAGGTGACAGGGCCACAAGCCGTCTTCTGAGTCTATGATCTTCGCCCTTTCCCCCCATCCCTGGTCTCTGCTGTCGGCGCTCCAGCGGTATGCCGCGTTGAGGGCCATAGGCCCTAGGAAGTTGTCGTTTGTGGCTAATATGGGGCATGCGGCCATGCATAAGCCGCATTGGATGCAGTAGGCGAAGTTGTAGTATTTCTCAAGCTCCTCCGGCTTCTGGCCGAACTCCTTATCGGTTTCGTAAATCTCCTTCACGTCGCGTATTATATATGGCTTGACCTTCTTGGCTTTTTCAAAGTCCGGCTCTAGATCCACCACGAGGTCTTTTATCACCTTGTGGTTCCACATGGGCTCCACGGTTATGAACTCGGCCTTCAGCTCGGAGAGCAGAGTTTGGCACGCCAGCCGGGGTACTCCGTTTATGACCATGCCGCATGAGCCGCATATGGCCATACGGCAGCTGTAACGTACTGCAAGTGTTGGGTCCTGCTCCTCCTTTACCTTGACCAAGAGATCCAACACTGAGATCTTCTCGGAGGGCGCCTCCGCTTTGTACTCCTGCCACCACGTCTTCTGGCCGTCGTATCTCTTTACCTTGATGACTACCGACTTCATACTAATACTTCCTCTCCTCCGGCTTCCATTTGGTTATCGTCACGGGGGTGTATGTCAGCTTTACCTCTCCTCCGTATAGGTAAGCCACCGTGTGCTTCAGCCAGCTGACGTCGTCTCTCCTGGGGTGGTCCAGCCGGTAGTGGGCCCCTCTAGACTCGGCCCTGGCGTAGGCGCCTAGCCCAACCACAAGCGCCAGGTCTATCATGCCGTCTATCTCTAGGGCGTCTTTTAAGTTCTGGTTGTAGACCCTACTGCTGTCGGCTATTCTAAACGAGGTGTACTCCCTTAATTTCATAAGCTTGGCTAAGCCCTCCGCCATTGAGGACCCGTGTCTAAACGGGCCGAAGTGCTCCTCCAAGATGTCGTTCAGCTGCCTCTTAACCTCGTAGGGACTTGGCGCGTTTACCTCCTTATGCAGAAGCGTGTCAAAGATCCTGCCTTCCTCCTTCTTGGCCGCCTCCACCAGCTTCTCCTCTGGGGATAGGAGAGCCGGAGTCTCCATTGCGTACTTGGCGGCTTGTTCGCCGGTTAGCCTCCCCCAAACAGAGCACTCGCTTAAGGAGTTTGAGCCGAGGCGGTTTGCGCCGTGTATGCTGACCGCGGCCGCCTCGCCGGCGGCCCAAAGCCCCTTGATCCACTTCCCGTCTGCTGTCAACACGCGGCCCCAGGTGTCGGTGTAGATGCCGCCCATTGTGTAGTGTACAGCAGGTCTCACGGGGATGGGTTCCGACAAGGCGTCAATGCCGGCGTATTTATGAGCCAGCTCGCGGATGAAGGGTATCCTCTTGTTGATCCGCTCCTCGCCTAGGTGCCTAAGGTCCAGCCCTACGTAGCACATGCCTGACTCGTGCTGGAACCCCCTCCCTTCCATGCACTCGGTCAAGATAGCCCTAGACACTATGTCCCTGGGGGCTAGCTCCATTTTCTGCGGCGCGTATCTCTTCATGAAGCGCTCCCCTTCCTTATTTATGAGGTAGCCCCCCTCGCCGCGCGCCGCTTCGCTCACTAATATGCCGCTTGGCACAAGCGCCGTGGGGTGCCACTGGACGAACTCCATATCTTTAATCGCAATACCCGCCTTAAGCGCGTAGCCCAGAGTCTCGCCGGTGGTGGAGTGGGCCGTGGTTGTGAAGCGGTAGAGCCTGCCCGCGCCGCCGGTGGCTATGATGCCAGCCTTGGCGTAGAAAAGCTTAAACTCGCCCTTCCTCATGTCGTAGGCAGTGACGCCTCTGAACTGACCGTTTTCCACTACGAACTTAGTCACGAAGTGTTCGTGGTATATGTGTATGTCGTCGAACCTCCTGGTCTCTGAGAAGAGCGTGGACATTATGAAGAACCCGGTTTTATCCGCCGCGAAGGTGGTCCTAGGTATCGACATGCCGCCGAAGGGCCTCTGGGCTATCCTCCCGTCTGGCTCCCTCGTCCAAGGCACCCCGATTCTCTCCAGGAAGCGCACCTCCTTGGGGGCGTACTCCACCAAGACTTGCACAGCGTCTTGATCCGCCAAGAAGTCGCTCCCCTTCACAGTGTCGTACGCGTGGAGCTCAAGCGAGTCGTTGGTCTTCTCAGGGTAAAGAACCGCCGACATGCCGCCCTCCGCCGATAAGCTGTGGCTACGCATTGCTTGTATTTTCGACAAAATGGCGATGGAGATTTTTCCACCGCTTGCCCAGGCGGCCGCCGTGGCGGCCCGCAGACCGGCAATGCCCGAGCCTACTATCACCAGATCGTACCTAAGGATCTCCATACCCCTTATGATCTATATGAATATATATTATTATGTTTCGACTGATGTCGGAATCTGGCTAGCGCGTGAGGGCGCAAAGGTATTTAACTGCAACTCCGAAATAGATAAGTGCTGTCAGTATCTGTAATCCGACGCGAGGGCGTAGACCTCTGCGAAGGACAAGTGCTAGCCAGATGTTGCATCGGCGACGTCTGCGCAGACATCCCGGTAGACGCCGGCGTTCAGCCCGGTCGCTACAGCTTGGAGGAGGCGGAGAAAGACCCCCACCTGAGCAAATGCACGTACATCTTGTCAAAGCAGAGGGAGACCGGCATCAAGAGAATCGAGATGTGTAGGTCTAGAGACGCGGGGAGATGCACCAAGAAACTTGCGGAGTACGTCGTTGGGAAATACGGAGGCCCTGTCTTGCTCATCGGCTTCAACCGCTCTGTGGCCAGCGTCCTCTTTTCGCTGTCAGACGGACTCGTGGCGGACGTGGAGGGGAGGCTTATGCCATACGAGTTCATCGACATCTCAAACCCGTATCAGTGGCTTGCGCAGGCGCGGGTTGTGGTGGTGGCGCCGGGAGCACTGCACCGCGTGGACCTCGCCGAGCTGGTGAAAAAGGCCAAGGAGTTGGGCAAGCCGGTAGTTATATATGGGGCGCTCTCCACGCTTTACAAAGACCTAGGCGTAGAGTACTTCTGCCCATATGGTTTAAGAGTCGGTAAACATATATAAATTCAAACAATTATAAATGTGCGCTTCTATGAGAGGTCAGCCGGCGCGGTGGTATACGCGGTGGACAGCCGCGACGTACTCTACCTGCTACTCCACGGGAGATACGGCTGGGACTTCCCACACGGCTTAGTCCACCTACACGAGACAGACGTCGCGGCGGCTCTGAGGGAGATCCTAGAGGAGACTGGACTAAAGGTAGAGCTGATACCCTCATTTAAAGAAGAGATACGCTACAAATATTCCAAAAAAGGACGCACAATATACAGAGAAGTAGTCTACTTCCTCGCCAGAGCCAGAGACAAAAACGTCATGCTCTCTAAGGAGCATGATGCGTATGTATGGACCACCCGCGACGAGGCAATGAAACTCATCACTAAAGATGAGACAAGAGCCGTGTTTTTAAAAGCCTTGAGAAAAATCCAGGAGATAGAGATAGAAAAAAAGCCTAGCCAATTGTAGACACGCCCTCAACCGCGTAGAACGGATACCTCGCGAAGTCGTTACCGCCCGTCCTATACCAAGTGGCGTAATTTGGCGAGTAAAGCAACGCCACATAGTCCACAAACAACGGCGTCCTGATGAAGTACATATTAAAGCGCAAGTCCGTGCCTACTGTAGCCATTGGAACCACAAACCCGCCGCCCATTACGCTTGCAGACTTATATGCAAGGCTGTATTCGATAGGCGGCGTGCTTAAGGCAAACCTCACAAACGGCGACGTAGTGGATAGCACAGGCGCGTCGGCGGAGTCTCTAAACGGACGCACAACTCCGGTGATCGGTTCGCTTGTTCCGCACCCGCCGTAAAGCGACGTCCTAGCCAAAATAACGAAGCGGTTAGCCCCGCTGATGGGGTACGAGGCCGACATCGTTGTGTATAAGAAACCGCCGACTGTTATGGGTACGGCAAAGGAGCTAGACGGCAGAGCCACTATCCGGGTCTCTCCACCGGTGCCAGTCCATACAAACCTGCCACGGCCGAGGTACCTATGGTACGTAACTCCTTGGTTCCAGAAGTAGCCGGCGAAGAAGCCGTCGCCGGCGAGCGTGTATACGATAAGCGAAGTGTTGCGACACCTCCAACTAAACTCCACATAGAGACCTCTGGCTGGGCTCCGCGTAGATACATAGAAGACGCGCCAGTCGCCCGATTCGTAACGCCAACCCCAGTCGTTGGCGCCTCTCACCTCGCTGGCGTTATACCAGCTGTCGGATCTCCCTGCGGTAAGCGTAAAGGCTGTGTTGACAGATACGCTCTCAGTAACTATATAACTCAGCGGAACCACGTAGGTAGTTCCGTTTATGTTAAACAACACCATCCTCTCATAGGCCGTGGGCGCCGCGTTAGCCGGCGCAACAACGCGCACCGTGAAGCTGCGACTCTCGTTAGGTCTTAACGTAATGCTTGTAGGCGTCACCTGGACGTCGGGAGCCGGAGTCCTCCTATAGGCCACGACCTCTATTGTAACAGGCACTGTGGAAGGATATGGAGACCTCACCGGCCTTACGTCTACTCTCAAGACGAGTCTCTGGCTTGGTGCAAGCTTGCTACTTAGCTTGGCCACTGGGACTTCTACTGCCGTCCCGCGTTGATAGCCGTAGTTAAGCCACGTCAACTCGTTGGTGGAGACAACGCCGTCGTTGTTTAGATCTGTCCACCCGAATACCCAGAGCACAGGTCTGACGTTCTCGGCGTAGTCGAACTCTGGGTCGAATACGGAAAACGGGTAGGCCATCCTAAACACCACGAGGTCGGCCTGCCTGAGGATTGTTTCGTCGAAGCCTAGCCGTTGCATGGTGAAGTAACCGCCCAGAGTCCTCACGGGTATATTCAGCTGAACAGTCTTCCTATATACAGGCGTGAGCGTGACGGCCGACGCCGAAATGGAGAGCGTGGAGCTCTTTGACTCCACGGTGATCAGTCCAACGGCCTGTCCGCCGGGGTTTACGGAGAGATAGAGAGTGGTCATGCCTATCCTCGGTTGTTGCACCTGCGTCTGTAGGTAGGAGGCCCACTGCGTTGTGAGTATGTTGTTCAGCAAGTAGCCGAAATATAGCGGTATGTTCACCCTCCACTGGAACTCCCAGGAGGAGCCTAAGTTAACCGCGGAGTTTGTGCGAAACAGCGCCACCGGGGCCCTAGGAGCCGGCAGACCGTAGTAGCTCCTTGCAGCAATAACCGCCGCGGTGGCGTTCACGAAGCCGTGGCCTGCGGTAAACGGAGTATAGCCTATATCAACTGCCGTGCTTGTTATGAACTGCCTCACAAGAAACGGATCCACGGCGGCGGGATCGGCCCTATCGGCAACAGCGCTTAGCACCAAGGCAACGACGCCAGCAGTCAACGGCGTGGCTTGCGAAGTTCCGCCAAAGATGTCCCAGTCTTCGGGGCCCCAGCCGACTGGATACGCCGCTATGCCGAAGGCGCCTATGTTCACGACGTCTGGCTTCACGTAGCCTGCCGGCGCAGGTCCTCTCAGCGACCAGCTGATGACGTCGCCCCAGCGGAAGCCGTAGAACGGAGTTCCTAAGGCGAGCCAGAAGTGTCCGCTTGTGGAGGCTCCGACTGTTATGGCGCCTACGGCCGCGCCTGGGCTCGTGATGGTGCCGAAGCCGTAGCCGCCGTTGCCGCCCGCTTGCACAATCACGATGCCCGGGTAGTCCCTGTCTAGGAAGCGCGGCGCCGCCAGCGCGTTTATCACGGCAGATTCAAAGTCATAGCCGAAGGCCGTGTAATCGTATATAAACAAGGAGATTCCCCAGCTGTTGCTTATTACGTGGGCCCTCTTCTGCCCGGTCCAGTGCCACTGCCCGTCTTGGTTAACGTCGAAGCCTGCGGCCCACATCATGCCCGGCTCCACCATGCCCCACCAGAGGCCCTTGACGCCTAGGACCTTGGCGCCAGGTGCGATGCCTCTGAGCCTCTGGGGGCCTAGGTAGCCGAGGTTGTACGTCGCCTTACCTCTGCCAGCCGCTACGGAGCTACAGGCGGTGCCGTGGCTGTGGTAGTCGTAGAATATGCTGAGGTAGTTGCCGGCGAGGTCCCAGCCTGGGTAGAACTTGGCGTAGGCGTCGAACCAGCGGCCCCAGTCGTAGAAGTAGCCGCCGGCAACGCCGAGGCTGACGGTGGGGGCCGCCGGGTTGTTGACTATTAGCCTATTGCCGAAGTACCTCAGCTCTGGGTCGTCTGTGAAGTCGCAGTTCTGGTTTATGTCGACGCGGGCCGCCGTGTAGACGCCGGGCTGGTCCGGGTCGTACATGACGACGCCGACGTTTACATAGCCGCCGTACCAGGGTATGTACAGGTTTGTCATGCCGAATTTATACACGCCGCTTCTGCTGGTGAGTCCAGTCACCGCGTAGTTACATATGGCGGATACCCCGTATGGCACCGCGCCATCTATTACGAAGAATAACTGGCCGCTGACGGGCAGGTAGCCGCTTGATGCCGTTACTGGCTTTAGTAGCAGTACCTGCGACTCGTCGG
>Ga0080007_1069214_pt1 | contig 13916 bp, 11 predicted proteins | sample OctOCTMetagenome_FD_69210 | JGI IMG/M metagenome (GOLD analysis project Ga0080007, IMG submission 69210) | Hot spring and microbial mat streamer communities from Octopus Spring Streamers, Yellowstone National Park, USA - OCT_B (SPADES... | ecosystem: Environmental > Aquatic > Thermal springs >...
TCTGGTAGGTCTGATTGATGTTAGGGAAAACCTAAAGCCCTTCAACTCTGCCTACCTGTTTGCGGAGGGTATGCTAATAGACTACTACGATAAGGTAAAGCTTATGCCCATAGGCGAATACGTCCCAAAGCCCTTTGGATTTTTAAAGGAAATATTTCAAGCCATAGGAGGCATTGACTACGTTCCCGGGCAGTCCGCAAAGGTTATCAAATACAAAGACCTTCGCATTGCAGTGCCCATATGCTTTGAAGTTGCCCACTACAGCTACATGGAAAGGTTAGCCAAAGATGCCAATCTTATTGTGGTTTTAACCAACGATGGCTGGTTTAAAAACAGCGACTGCACCTTTCAACATTTTAGGTTTGCCCAGTGGGCTTCCTTGCGCTTTAAAGCCTACACCCTTTGGGTGAATAACTCCGGCGACACCGCCATCATTGACCCCTACGGCAGGGTTCTAAAAAAACTAGGCTACATGGAAAGGGATATATTGGTGGAGGTTTTGAGGTATTAAAAGGGATTTAATGCTTTTCTATAACTACCTTGAAGACTACTGATGAGGAAAGCTTAATGATGTCTCCGTCTTCTATTTTAGTTTTTGTGGTTATCCTTTTATCGTTTACATATGTTCCGTTTGTAGAGTTCAAATCTTCTACATACCAACCGTCAGCTTCTTTGTAAAACTTAGCATGAATTCTGGAAACAGTTGGATAATGCTTCAGGTGATGCTTTCCCTTTGCGTGCCTTCCAACTACATCTCCGGGAAACACTTCTATTAAAAATTTTTCATGTTTTAAAATAAGCCTTCCACTTATTTCTACTAATGTTTTGTATTCATCTTCTGTGGAAAGCTTGTTCTCTTCATATTTTGTTTCTGTAGTGTGTTTTTCTTCAACTATATCTGCGGTGGATATATCTGCCATACAATTCAAACATATAAACTCCTCCACTGGGTTTTTATACCCGCAGTTCGTACAGACTTTGTATTTCATGTTGGAACTTCTTTATATCTTCCTGATATGGTATCCCTATTATGTATATTATGTTATCTTTTTCCACAAGTTGTAAAAGCTTATCTTTCTTCTTCCTCGCCCACTCAATGTAAAACTCTTTAAGATTTTCGTTTAAAACAAATAGCCTTTGATTGTCTGAACCTTTGTAGAGAAAATTGCTCTCAAGTCCTTCTATGAACTCACCATCCACAAGGGCGTCTATGAAAGATAAATGCTCAGGGAATCTTTCTTTCAAGAACTCCATTTTGTAGCCCGAATAGACTAAAATGTCTTCAAAGTATGGTCTGACCCTTTTCAAAAGTTCAAGGAAAGCTTCTGGTTGATCAAAAGGCTCTCCACCGCTTATTGTTAGCCTACTGCATTTATAGCTTATGAGCTTACCCGAAAGAGACTCTATATCTATGCCCTTATCTTCATCAAAAGCCCAAGTATGCTTAGACATACATCCTTTGCACTTTATAGAACAACCCTGCGTCCAAAGTCCGACTCTTACACCAGGTCCAAGCACACAAACAGGATAGTGTACAATACTTACAAGGAGCCTTTTAGTCTCCATCCTTCCACTCCGTCATTATAAATGTCCTCTATATAAACTGTAGAGCCTTCTTTCGGAAATAGCTCAAATAAAAGCCTTGAAAGTGGATTAACAAAGAGAACCTCCAATTTATTGCCGATTCCTCTTCCACCCATGCTAAGGTCCTTGACTATCTCTTGGTAAAGCTTTTCCTCTACCTTATCGGAAATTATTAAGCTAATCCCCTTCTCCTCCTCAAGCTTAAACCTTATGTTGTTAAGCATCTTCTCCATTATGAGCCTTGCGGTTTCTGGCCTTATAAAATCAAAGACTACAATGTTTTCACCTATTCTGTTTAGTATCTCTGGTCTGACTATGGAGTATTTGAAAAAGTTGTGGATTTCCTCCATAAGCTTTTCACATATTTCCTCGTAGCTCATATCAGGTTTTATCTTCTGCGCCACGCCTAAGTTAGATGTGAAGATTATTATGCTTTCAGAAAAATAAACCGTTTCCCCCTTTGCGGATGTTAGCCTTCCATCGTCAAGGATTTGCAAGAATATATCCAGTATCCTTGGATGGGCTTTTTCTATTTCATCAAAAAGAATAACTGAAAATGGATTCTGTTTTACTGCATTGGTAAGCTCTCCACCCGTTTCATAACCCACATAACCTGGTGGAGCTCCAATTAGCCTTTGGTTAGTGTGTTCTTGGGAAAACTCCGACATATCAAACCTTATGTAATTGTGCTCGCTTCCAAAGATAAGCTCTGCCAAAGCCTTAGCCATCTCAGTTTTACCCACACCAGTAGGACCGACAAAGAAAAGTACCCCTTTTGGTCTTGTGGAATACCTTGAATACTGAGTACCCGACAGGTTAAAGTACGCACGTCTAAGAATGTCTGCGGTTCTTCTTATGGCTTGCTCTTGACCCATAACTCTTCTTCTTAAATACTCTTCCGCCCTTAAAAGCTTGTCTTTGTCTATCTTTGCCCAAGGATTATCCGGAACGCCCACTTTATACCTTCTGATAGACTCTCCTATTTCTGAAGCCGATAGGTCTTCCCTAATTGCCAACTGTACAATAGCCAGCATTTCCCTTGAATACATGCCCGAAGTCATATCCACAAAGGTTTTTAAAACATCCTCCTTTTTATCTTCATCCAATTCACTCCAACCTTTAACCCTTGGAAGAATTGCTTTAGCTATGTATCTTCTTATTTCAAAATCCGGCTTTGGTATAGGTATTATCCTGACCCTTGGATTTTCCAAAGTGTACCAAGCGGGAATATCGTTGTCCTTATCCACAATAAACAGAACAGGGTTAAAAGTAGGCGGGTTGCCCGTAGGATTTTGCTGAAGTGAAAGCCTAAACATGTGGTACATAAAGTCTGGATAATCTCTACTGCAAGAAATGTCCGTCATTCTTGAGCCAAAGTTTATCAACACTGCACATTTATGCTCTTTATTGGTTACAATGTGTTTTATTGTTTCGTAAACCTCGATTAGTGCTACTATTCTGTCCGGCAATTCTCTTTTTGTGATCTCTTTGTATATCTCCGCCTTTCCACTCACAAACTGAAAGCCCTCAAGAGGAACGTACTCTACAACCAATTCATAGTTTGAATAGATGGTCAATAGCTCTCCCAAATACTTGGTAAGAGGGTAGGGAATGTATCTGTCTTCTTCGGACAAAGGCAAAGGCAAAACATCATACACATTCCCAAAGAGAATAAACTGCGGATGTGTGGCGGAGAACCTCAAAAGCTCCTTGGCGAACTTTGGAAGTCTATCCATGTTATCCTCCCTCCACTTTTAAGATGGCAAAGCTTAAGTTATCTTTTAACGGCTTTGCTTTTAAAACATCCAGCAAGCTTTCACAAGGCTTTTCCTTTGATAAACATTCCTTTATCTCCTCTTCTTCCAACTCACCCCACACTCCATCACTGCACAAAAAGAACATATCTTCCTCAAAAAGCTCTACCTCTGTTACATACACTTCAGGAATAACATCAGACAGGTCTCCCAAGATGGCGGATGTTAGCACGTTTCTTTTGGGATGGTTCTTGGCTTCTTCTTCGCTTATTAAACCTTCCAAAAGTAGCTTTTCTACCACCGAGTGATCTATGGTCAGCTTTACAAGATTGCCATCTATAAGCCTGTAAACTCTACAATCTCCTACATTAAAAACCTTAGCCATCCCTTCCCTTATCACAAGCCCTGCCAACGCACAGCCCATGTTGTATGCAAAAGGATTATTCTTTACATACTCATCAAGCCTTTTTTTAGCCAAAAGTAGCACACCCTCTATGTCATCATACAGCCTATCCTTATTCTCTAAAATAGCCTCTAGCACAAGCTTTGATGCCACCTCTCCCTTTTCATGCCCTCCCATACCATCCGCTACCACAAAGACAAACTCCGTCCCCTCTTTTGATTTTTGTAAGCATTCTTGAAAATCTTCTTCCGAGAATATTTCATCCACAATAAGCATGGCATCTTCATTCTTTGTTCTTACCTTGCCGGTATTAGTGTAGTAGATGCAATTAATTCTCATAGTTCAATCTTGCGATAATATTTTGGATATTTTAATGATTTTTCTTATCAACCATTCAATTGTTGGAAGAATAAACCACATAAAGAATGCAACAAGAAATCCAACCATATGACCCAAGAATGAATTAAATTCGAACTCAGCATAGACAAAAATAAATAATACACTCACGACAAAAGCTACAAGGACACTATCCTCAATAGATTTTGCCTCTTCAGGTGTAAAACCGTCTTCTACAAACTCTTTTGCTCTCTGAGGTTCAAAACCTTTCTTTTTCCACGCCAATGCTTCCCAAGGTGAAGAGAAACCCTCTTTTCTCCAACTTAAGGCACTTTTAATATCAAACCCCGCTTTTATCCACTCTTGAGCCTCTGTCAGAGAAAATCCTACCATTTTCCATGCCTTAGCTTCTTCCAAAGAAAGATTCAATTCTTGTATTATCTTAACCTCTTCAGGGTCAAATTCTGTTCTATACCATTTTTTTGCTTCTTTTGGTGAAACACCTAAAGCTTTCCATTTTTCTGCTTCTTTTATGGTAAATCCCTCTTCTTGCCATTCTTTTGCCTCTTTGGGTGAAAGATTCAGAGTTTTCCATTTTTGTGCTTCCTCCGGTGAAAACCCCTCCTTTATCCATTCTTTTGCTTCTTCCGTATTAAATCCTAACTTTTGCCACCTAATAGCATTTTGAGGATCAAATTTTGCAATCTTCCAAATTTTTGCTTCCTGGATACTAAAGTCATATTTTATCCATTCGTAAGCTTCTTTTATGGTAAATCCCTCTTTCCGCCACAAGCTCAATTCTTTTACCAATTTTCTTAAAGGTTCTAAAGAGAGTGTTTTGCCCAAATATGGGGGTACTTTCTGACCCGACGTATTCTCTTCTATGAAATTTATAAACTCCTCTATAAGTTCAATCTCCGCCCCAATCAAAGGCTTTAGGTCATATGCTGTAAGTCCTATGTTTTTTATTTGTCTCGCTTGCTTAGGGCTAAGTCCCAATTTTTCAAAAACATAAGATTCTTCAGGTCCAAAGCCTGCATTGTACCACCTTTTAGCCAGTTCTCCGCTTCTCCATCCCGCATCTACCCATTTTTTAGCCTCATTAAAACCAAAGCCAGCTTTAATAAAAGACTTAGTTTCAGCGGGAGGTAAACCAAGTTTTCTCCAATTCGTTTCCTTAGATATTCCGTATTTCATCCACTCTTTTTCGTCATAATCCTCTTCAACTCTTGTTTCTGCTTGTTCATAATAGATTTCTATATTTAAATCACCACTCAGCCACCTTTTTACTTGTTCATATCCCCACCGTTTTTTATAATCCCTTGTTAATAAGCCTTTAAGCAACAGAGAATATTTTTCTGGAACCCCTTGTGGTATTTCTATACCTTTTGTGACTAACGCGTTAATGACTACTTTATCAGTTAGGCCCTCAAATGGATGCTTGCCAAAAACTAGTTCATAAACTATAACTCCCAAATGCCACCAGTCAATTTCTTTCCCAAAATAACCACTTAACTCTTCAGGTGCCATGTAATGAGTAGTACCCTTGAACCCAGTAGTCTGGACTTTTGACAGATCTTCTTCTAAAGCCCTGGCTATGCCAAAGTCTGTTAAAACCAAGTCTAACTTGTCTTTGTCCCTTATAAGTATATTAGCAGGCTTTAGGTCTCTATGGATTATGTTGTTTTTGTGTAGGACATTCAAAGCCTCAGCTATTTCCGAGACTACATTATCAATTATTTTTCCTTTCTTATCAACGGTTTTGCCCTTTATTTGATTTAGAAGATTTCTGAGGTCTCCATGTTCAATATATTCCATAATTTCATAATAGCGTCCTGTTTGCTGGTCATAGCCAGTATCGTAAATTTCTACTAAGTGCTCTTTATAAACTCTTGATATTTCTTGGAGTCTCTTCAGGTCAACCTTAGGACTTAAACCTTTCCTATACAGTTTTAAAAAGGCTTTTTTACCATTACATTCAAGAATGTAGTTGTCTGCTTCGCCCCCCCTTGCTGGCAACTCCTCGAGGACTTTGCATCCTCTAAATGTTTTTAGTGCCGCGATTCCTTCAGTGTGCTTTTCGCCCTTCTCTATTCTTGTTATATCTTCTATCTGTGTTTTGTCGTTCTCCAAACTCACCCTGGCACCCTCCTATAACAAGTATATTATAGACTTCTTTTGAATGTCTTCTTGTCCTTTTCCCGAGTTTGCCCTTCAATTGATTTTCTCTTTTCCTTCTTCTCGTAATAAAACCTATCCTCAGGTTCCATTATGTTTTTGAGTTCCAAAGCTATCCCGTTGTTCCTTAAAAATTCAATAATTTCCTTTTGGTTATTACACCATTGCTTAGCAATAGCCTTGTCTTTTTCTTTTTCATACATACTTAAATTGTTTTCATCTTCTACATATCTAACAAACTTAAGAGTCAGGATTCCCTTTTCATCCAACCTTATTCTAACCACATAATCTTCTCCAAAAGGTGTATTTATTTCCACAACTTCTCCTTTTTTCAGCCTTTCTATTGCCTCATCATTTACTATCTGATAACCCAGCCTCCTGAGGCTTTCTGACAAAAACCTGGAAAGTTTGTCTATATCTTCCTTACTTATAGATTTTCTCTCTTTCTTTTCCATTAGATGTCTTATTATTCTTGAGTTAAGGTGCTTATATTCTTCCTCACTAACTATCTCTCTTCCCAAGAATGCCTTTATTTCCTCCTTCAGGGATTGAGGTATGTCTTCATCCAAGTATTTACTTATCATTTCCTTCAAAGTTTCTGATTTAACGGCCTGTTTTTTCTTTCTTGCGTATACGTATTTAATCTCTTCCAATATTAAGTTTATTCTAAATTTATCATCGGACTTTATCAATTCTTCATACAAAGACTTAAGCCGTTCCACTTCAGTATCTGATATCTTTCTTAACTTCTCATAGTATTCTTTTGCCTCTTTTTTAATGTTTTCTATCTCATCTTTTTCATCTATCTTTGTTTGCTTTCTTGAAGTAATTTGTTGTTTTTTCTTTTCTTTTATTAATTCTTCTCTCAAAAGGATGTTAGATATTTCCTCTTTATCTTTCGCAAAAGATGGTAGCTCATAGTAAATCTTCTTCAAGCTTTTTATATCCATATACTCCTTCGCTCTTTCTATTTCCTGTCCCATCTCTATATATTTTTCAATCTCCTCTTTTAGGTTTTTACATTCTTTAGGAACTTTATCCGCAATTCCCTTAAGTGCTTTTATGTATGCTTTCTCTCCAATTTCCAAGTCCAATAGTTTTATAAAAGCTTTTACATTAAACAATAATGCATTGAAGTTATTCATTTTATCATCTACCCATTGAGTGTGCATCGGTGATCTAAGGATATCTAATGTATAGCTTGATAAAAAATCATCTCTAAACTTTTCCAATATCTCAACCAATTCATTAATATGTTTAAATCTCTTTTTATGTCTAGATATAAGCTTCATAATGTCCCGTATAGATTCATTCGTTTCTCCTTTTAAGAATTCTTTATTTTCTCTGAGAATTTGTTCTGGGCTCTTTTCCTTGTAGACCCATTCGTAAGTAATAGCACTACTCATTGCGAGCCTCCCTGTAGGTTAAATATACACTATATTGTTTAAGCTTCTACATACGTCGGGTGAGAAATTACCTCCATATTTGAGACTTCCTGAAAAAACCGTGGCCGATACAGTAGCTATAAAGGTAGGCAAATAAGACAATTCCTTCCCTCTACCTACCTTATACCCTCTTTTTCTTTGCTTCGGCAACCCTCTGCATGCCTAATCGTTGCCTTTATCCACCATGATCTACCTTATAACAATCCTGATAATTTGTTAATATGTTGATAGGTTTGTTTGTTAATATGTTAGCCAAATAATCAGCTTGCTTATTAACAAGTTATTACGATAAACTTATTAACATGAAAACCTTGGCCGTGGTCAATCACAAGGGGGGCGTGGGAAAAACAACACTTACTGTAGTCCTACTTCATCTACTTGCAGAACAAGGTTTGAAAGTCCTCGCTGTAGACCTTGACCCTCAAGCAAACTTGACCCTGTGCCTTACTCAAAACATCTCTGAGGATATTCCTCAATCTTACCATTTGCTCATCAAAGGGTCTTCTCAACCCATAAGTTTAGGGAACATTGACCTCATCCCTTCTTCCTTACTCCTCTCCCAAGCGGAGTTTGAACTTGTCAGTATGCATGCAAGAGAACTTAGGTTAAAGAGAGCATTGTCTACCTTTAACAGCTACGACCTAATCCTCGTAGATACCCCGCCGAACCTCGGCATCTTAACCATAAACGCCCTCATAGCCTCCGACGGTGTGCTACTTCCCGTGGAAACTCAGTTTTTCAGCCTCTCTGGTTTAAAGCATATTTTTAGGGTCATGCAGGAGTTGGAGGAATACACAGGAATAAAAACCCAAGTAGTAGCATTGGCACCTACCTTTTACGAAAAACAAGTAGCCCTCCATAACAAGGTGCTTGAGGAACTTCAAAAGCTTCCTTATAAAGTTCTACCACCAATTCCCAAAAGGGCTGGCTTTCAATATGCCAGTATAAATAGAGGAGATTTAAAACAGCTGGATCAGGAGACATTAAAAATACTATCTACCTATGCAGAGGAGGTTATAAAATGGCTAAGAGGAACATAGGCATAGTTTCAAGGATTCTCAGCGATATGCCAGCCACAGCGTCAGAGGAGCCAAAGTCTGAGGAGGCAATAAAGAAGGACACGTCTGAAGAAAAAAAGGAAGCTACCAAGAATAGGAAACTAAAAGGCTTTTACCTAACCATGGAAAACGAAGTGAGGCTTAAGGAACTCCAGATGATGTATTTGAAAAAGGGCATACGGGTAAGCGAGTCTGAGTTGATTAATAGGGCTTTGGAAGAATTCTATTCCAAGCATAAGAATGAGTGATTAACTAATTGACTTATTAGTTAATTAATTTGTTAATAAACCAACAAGTTTACCATAGCCTTGTGAAACTAACCTTTACCTCTGGAATGTAGAGATTGTTAGCAAATTAACTTACTAAAATATTAACTCGCTGATTTGTTAATATATTCTGGCGTTTTGGATAAGCATATGTGCTGTGGAGTGCGTGAATTGTTTGATGACAAATTAGCTAATTAATCTGTTAACAAGTTGGTTTATTAACCTATTATTAGGTGGAGAAGGTGGAAGGGTTGGTTAGTGGGTGGTGCATTGGTGGAGAAGGTGGGTTATCGGTTGGTCGGATAGGTGGAAAGGGTGGGAGGGTGAAGGAGAGTAGGGATTATTCAGACTTTTCTATTTTCTCTACTTTGGTGGGTGCTGTATGAACAAAGCCAATGCGGTGATGTGCTGTAAAACTTTTGCATGGGAAAGCTATTATAAAAAAGTAGACGGAGGTTTAGTCATGAAAAAGGGCAAGCTTAGAGTTTTCCTGCCGGAACTGGTCAGAGAGATGCAAAAGGACTTGGAGGCACCTAACCATGTTAAGTGGTTGGATGTCTACTCTGCTATATTAACAAGACTGTTGGAGATTGCTCTGTTGGGCGAAGAGGCGGAGCAACAAGCCGTAGAAGCCATAAAAGAGTTTTTAGAAACCCGCCGAAGGTGGGAAATAGAGGAGTATATACACCCAGCAGGCAGGTGGCTATCATTTGAAGAAGCAAAAGAACGGCTGAGGAAGTTTTTTGAATACAGCTATGCTCCTGATCGGCTGTCCCTCAGGCTGAAGAAGATAGTAGAGACACTTTGGGTGGAAGAAGAAAAGCAGTGATGGTTATTAGGGTTCTTCTATTTTCTCTACTTTAGTGGGTTCTGTATGAACAAAGCCTATACGGTGGTGAGGGATATACAAAAGCTGGGCTTCCGCTATATGCTTGGTTCCGATTATTTTGGCGTTGGTAATAAGAAGATACCCAGGCTCTGCCACTATGCAATCACCCTCAATTGTGGTAGGGCCTACATCTTTGATAACCACTCTTTTGCCCTCAAACAATTTCAGAGGGTGTTCCTTTCGTTTTTGGGTTTCCTGCTGCTTTGCGGGCTTTTTTTCGCTTTTCATAGTTAAAATAATATTATAGGGTAAAATACTGTAGGCCCCGAGGGAGGCCTTGGGGGTTAGCATCGAGACCTCCATGCCCCACTGAGGGGCCTTACAAATTAGATGGAGGAGAACGCGTGGATACTGGAAATTATATCCAGAACGAAGGTCCAAGTCAAGGGGGTGGCGGTGGCAGGCAGACAGCCCTGCTACCGCAGAAGACCAGAAAGATCTACTCTTACAATCAACTCAAAAAAGCCCTGTCTGAAGGACTAAGGATCCCCGCTGCTGTTCCAGTTAGTAGGTTCCAGTTTTTTGCTAAGAAGGGCGGCAAGTCTAAGAAATCCAAAGGAAAACCAGTAGGTGCGTTTGTTGGTTCAGACCCACGGACTATAAAGAAAAAGCTTGAGTTAGCCCGAAAAAACAATTGGGCTGTTCTCTATCAGGGAACCATCTTAATAAACAGGAAGACCGCAAAGAAACTCCGAGAGAACCGAAGGATTGCCAAAGGAGACTGGGAGAAGATAGCCCAGCTTGACCAGCAGGATCTTTTTGGTGAAGAGTTTGTTAGGTTAGCCTACAGAGTTCTTATTGACATTGACAAAAAGGACGAGCGCGCTATACGGAGGCTTGTTAAATACCTTTGGAAGCTTAAGGTCTACCCTGAAGTCTGGGAGACCCAAAAGGGCTACCACCTTTACTTCTATTTCTACTACCGCAAGGTCTACCAAGAGATAAAGGTCATAGACGAGGACGGTAAAGAAAGGGTGGAGAAGGTTTGGGTAGGCTACGAATTACCCTATGCCAATGATTACCGCATAAAGGATGTAGAAGAGTGCCTAAAAGTTCTCTGTGCTAAGCTTGGCATAAAACCAGACATAGTTTCTGCCAAGCATGCGGTATGGCTTGAGGGATTTCCTAATCCCTTAAAGGATGGGTTTGCTACCAAGCTTGTATTTAAGGGATTTCCTCTACCTTTGCAAGATCTCTGGAAAAAACTCCTCAAGGTGAACCCCGCTAAAGTCCGCCAAAAAGTCCGCCAGAACAAGCCACGCTACTACAGGAAGAGAAAGCCAAAGGAAAAAGACGCGGACAATGCAGAGGAAACCCGATGGGAACTGAAGAACTTGCTTAGTGGAGAACACTCCTCAGTTTTCCATGCCCTAAACCAGCACGGAACCCTTATAGCCTGCAGGAAGCTGTGGAAAGCGGGCTACAGTGTGCCTGATATAAAGGCGGAAATCAAAAAACACCTTGATATTAGGAAAGGGTCTGATAAGGAATACCTTGAGAAATTTTTGGACTACTTTGAGAAGAACTACACGAAAAGCACCAACAAGAAAGAAAGCCCGCCTAAGGAGGAAGAACACAAGGAGGAACCCAAGCATGAACACTATTGGGAACTGGCGGAAAAGGTTAAAGAAGCCTTAGAGAAAGGCTACCGAAAGACAACACACATAGCCCAATATGTGGGCTGTTCAAGGGATAGGGTGAAACACTTCAAAAGCTTTCTGCAGAAGCACGGCTACAGCTTAGAAGACTTGCTTACACGCCACGAGGAAGTCCTTGCCTTTCTGAAAGCCCACGCCAAGGGAGGCAACAAGTGGCAGCGCAAAAAAGAATGGGATAGGGAAGCTTGGCTGGAGGAGTTCCACCGCACAACAGCAGAATATATCAAGCAACGCAAGAGAGAAGCAGAAATACGCAGGGCTAAGAAGAGGGCAGAGTTAAAGGAACAGGGTATAGACCCAGATGGCTGGATGCATGCACCTGTCTGGTTCCTTCCTGTGGAAAGTGGGCACATAGGAAATATTCGAGTCTACTTTGGTATGGCGGCGGATGGGTGTCAACCAGCAAACCGCCCCCTGCTTCAAGAGAAAAAAGCAAGGATCCAAGATTCCTTCAAGCCTCCAGCGGTACCCTTAGTCCTACCCAAAGGTTTGACTCCATCCCTACAGGAGTCCCTCTTTGACCTTCTCAAGCATCACCACTCTGAAGATGGTCTCCCTGTGGTTCTGGTGGTTCCTAAAAGAGTTTCCACCGTGGAAGGAACCATTCTCCAGCTTACACCCTACAAAGTTCCACCTCGGAGTTTCAAGCAGCTGTGGAAGGAGATCAAGGAGAAGTTTGGTAAGCTGGTTCAAGGACTGTCTACCAAGAACGGGGCTTTGGACTGGTTCCGTAGGGCTTGGGAAAAGCTTAAAGAGGATGCCCGAGGGTGGATAGTTGTGGGCTCTTCTCCCTTCTCCTCCAAAAAGAACCTGTCTTCCAGCGAACTTTCTACACTGCTTTCCCTTCAAGCTGAGCTTTCTAACAAACTTCTTGAGAAGCACTCCACCCTCCAAACGGAGCCTTCCCACAAGCTTTCTGAAGGCACTAAAAGCTCCCAATCCCTTAAGTTGGCTCTTCCCATGGGAGAATTTGCAACTTTGGAAAGTCTCTTCAAAGCCAACCCTGACAAAAAGATTTCAGAACTTATGCCTTACATGTCCGAGCGTGCCCGCCAGCTTTTTGACCAGTTCCAGCAGGTTCTCAAGGGAGAGCTTGCAAGACTGTATGAACTCAAAGAGAAAGGAGAGTTAAACTCCGCCTTAAGTGTGGTAGAAAAGACAGAGTCCATTATCCGCCTTCTGGGAGACAGCTTTCGCGGGCTCCTTTCCATGTCCTCTTTTATCTTCCACAAGCTTCTTGATACAGTCCTACACAACATTGAAAAGATTTGCGGAGATGAGCTGCTTTTCTCTGGTTGGGAGTCCCTAACAGCCACTGACCTACTGAGAAAGCTATCTTCTGCGGATACCTACGACGAGTTCCTCCAAGCCTCCACCGAGCTACGGAAGAAGCTATCCACCGAACAGCAAACCTTTTTGGAGTTCCTAAAAGACATTGACCTGATACGGGAGAAGTTGCATGCCCAACAGCAAGAGGAGTTATCTGCCAAAAAGAAAGCGAACAAAAAGTCAGGCTTTCCCTCTTCCCAAGTAGTTCAGACTGCCCTAAAGTTTTTGGAGGAAAGAACCCAAGGCAGTGATGTGGTGAAGGTTTCAAGGGAGGAACTTGAGACTACTATCTACACTGCATGGAAGAACGCCGACCCAGAGAAGGCAAACCGTAAGGCGGTTTCAGAATACATAGACAGGTATGAGGGCATTTTGTGGAGGAAGCTTCCCAGAGGATACTACGGCCTGCTTGTGGGCTCCGATAAAGTAAGGGTGAGGATTAAGGACTATATGCTGGAACTGGAGCAGGCAAAGAAAGACGGGCAACCACCCACTAACGGTGATGGTTCCGTAGGTTCTGAACTTTTAACTCACAACGGGAACAATGGAAACGGGAAACCCTCAGCTAACGGCAATGGTTCCTTGGGCTCTCAATCCAGCAATGGGAACAACGGAAACGGAAAATACGACATAGAACAAATCATCCACACTCTGCAGAAGGAAGGTAGAGTGTATGTTCCTCCACAGTTTTTGCACGAAATAATCAGGGAACTCCATAGAAGAGGGTTCTCTGTGAGCTATTGGACAACTACTGGGCTTATTGAACTTGCGGGTGGAGATGATGAAATCCCATTTTAGGAGGGAAACATGCGGAACTTTAACCCTGAAGAACTGTTTTATAACTCCGTGGTGGTAGACTTGGAAACCACTGGGCTTTTTGCAGGGAAAGATCAGATCCTCCAGCTGTGTGCCATAAAGCCCACACCCAGAGGACCCGTAGTTTTCAACCAATACATTTACGCAGAGGAAAACCCTGCCTACCACATTAACCGCATAGACCCTGAGAACCTAAAGAA
>Ga0080007_1043860_pt1 | contig 13881 bp, 13 predicted proteins | sample OctOCTMetagenome_FD_69210 | JGI IMG/M metagenome (GOLD analysis project Ga0080007, IMG submission 69210) | Hot spring and microbial mat streamer communities from Octopus Spring Streamers, Yellowstone National Park, USA - OCT_B (SPADES... | ecosystem: Environmental > Aquatic > Thermal springs >...
CACATAATGATTGATCAATCTCATGTTAGATCAAAATATGGTGAGCAAGAAGCTGCATTTACTATAGAGGTAATTAACGTTGAACAGGGTGAGGAAGCAACTGTTGAGTCTATGATTAATGTTGAATCATACTTTGCAGCTATTGCATCTTCCTATATATCCAAAGTTTATGGTGTAAAAATGGAACAAGGTTCACAAAACACTTTGGAAAAAACTAAAGAGATAGTTGCAGAAGGTTGGGTTAAAGAAAAAATAAAAGATATGATATTAACTCCCGAGGAAAAACGAATTCTACAAGATCCATTTGTGAAGGTTTATATGAAGATTCGTGATATTATTGAAAGATTCATCCAAGAGGTAATTGCATTCTTCAGCAAACTAAAAGCCGAGTTATCACAAATACTTTCAAAAATAGAATCACAGGTTGAATCTATAGTTAAGCTTATAAAAGATTTTGTATCACATTATCCAGCCACCGTAACAGTAGTTGCAACAGCAAGTATTGTCGGAATAATAATGCTTATTATGAAGAAGAGAGCTGTAAGAGTAGCAGCTAGAGAATTTGCAAGCATACCTAATGATAAACTTACATATGCTGTGCTAGATGACATAGCTAGTGTTCTTATTGTAACAAATCCTACTTTGGGTGTCAAACAAGTAGCAAAAGAAGCTGTATCGATTTTCAAACAAGCTGGTAAGAAAGGAATAAACAATTACAAAAAGCTAGTAAGTAAATTTGTAAGCAAAGAAGCTTCTGTAAAAGTTAGTCAGAGAAAAGCAAATCCAGGTATAATTCCAGCTCTAGTTGGTATATTAAAAGCTGCTATTCCAGTTGTTGGTGCTGGTATATTTGGTTTTATAATTGGCTTGCTTACAGCGTTGAATACAGATAAAATATTGGCAGCTGCTAAACAAGTTCAAGATACTGCTAATATAGAACAAAAATCTGGTGAAGTTGTTGAAAAGATTGGTGATGCAGCAGAAAAAGTTCAAACTGCTGGTAAATCTCTAATAGAGAAATTGCAGCAAGTATATTCCGATATACCTGCTTTTGCCAAAGTTGGTATTGCAGGATTGGTTGGTGTAGGTGTAATATTGGTTGGAGCAAAGATACTACAAACGCTACGTAAAAGACGCATCGTATCTACTTCTATGGATATAAACAAAGTTAAGCAAGATGTTAAGAATATGAACAATAGAGTATTTGCATTCGCATACGCAGGCAAATAATCTTTTTTACAAGTACACTAAATTTTTTGTCATGTATTCCAGTCTGACCTTGTTACAGGATGTATTATTCTCAAACCTACATTATCCTTATTTGTATTACGGACTTTACTATAAATCATCAGAATTTGGTAATGTTATGTTAAGTTTGTTAGATGAAGTTGATTCATTTGAAAAGATAATAACTTACATGTTATTGTTGCAAGCAGATTACACAACAGATATTGATTTTGATTATGTCGATTTGTTAGATAATGTAAGGATAGTGATCTACAAAAACCCAAACATCAAAGATTTGCATCATTTTATATTTTACGAGTTGTCTTTCAAAATGAAAACACTAACTTATCACAAACATAAAAATTCTAAGTTAAGATTATTACCTTCATTAGTAACACCAATACAGAATGTTAAACTTGCAAACTTATTTGCGAATGTTGCTTTGATAGATAGTCATATCAGAAAATTTCGTGCTACAATATTGAGTTATATAACGCTACTCATGTGATGAAGACTAATCTAAATTTTTTGTTATGATCATTAAATCTGCTTACGAGACGATAAATAGACTTATCAAATTTATATACTATAATTCAGCCTATGTAGACATATTGTTTGATGGTTTTGGCTACAGCAACAATTTTGAAGATACTCTGCTAGATCTACTAGCTAATTGTAACAAAATAGAAAATGTTGATTACTCCAAATTTATCGTTTACATAATGTTGAGCAAATTTTGTCCAAATATAGATATCCCTATATTACCATTCATAGCATTTCCAAACATACTGAAAACCAATTACGTTCAAAATTTAACAATACTACTTATGTATCACAAAAAACGTATTACCATAGATATGGAAACCAGTGATCTCGAAATTCATAGATATCATTCTGTAGCTATAGAAAATAATTTGATAGCTACTACATTTCTTAACCTAATTGCAGAGCAAGAATATAAGTACATACCACACGTAGTTTTTGTAAATAGTTTTGCCTATTATTTATGTTTGTTGTTTTGACGATAATATCTCAGCGATTTATGTTTATGCAAATTATTGAAAGCAAAAACTTCTATCTAACAGATTCGAATTTGCTAGATTACGTTAGCGAGCAGGACAAAAATTTTTTAAAAATGATTATCAATGATGTAAGTGTAGGAAGCAAAACATACTACAAATTTCATCGCTTTTTTACAGTTGAGATTGTTCTATCACTAATATCCAACAATCAACTAAAAATTGCTCGTGAACTAATTGAGAATACTGTATTGCATCATATATTGTTTGATCATAAACCAGATATACCAAAACATTTAGATAAAGCGAAACAAATCTTCAAAGTTGAGTTAATGCCACATCAAAATAAATTTGTTCAGCATTACGGTGAATATAAGGATAACCTCAAACTAAGAGGTTATTATTTGGCCTTTGATGTTGGTACAGGTAAAACTCTAACGTCTCTATATACATCACTGGCCTATGGAACAAAAGTCATTGTTGTTTGTCCCAAAACACTTATATTAAATTGGCTAGATGAATTTGAGAAATTAACCAACATACCAAGAGAACAGGTTTGTGCTTTTCCTTTAGATCAACCAAACCATAATCATATTGCAATCATAACAAACTTTAATAATGTTTCAAAACTACATGTTCCGTGGAACTATAATGTTGAGAGAATTTTCCTTATCCTAGATGAGGCTCAAGTCATAAGATATGCTGATACACAGACAATGCAATCTCTATACAAATTTGTCATTGCTAACAACATTAATGATGTATTATTATTATCCGGAACTCCAGTCAAAGGTAGATATGCTGAATTGTCAGGAGCATTTTTATTGTTGGATCCTTTATTTGATATGGATGCTTACCCTTATTTCATTAAAGCCTATAATTCAGCTTATGCTACACATGCTATAGATTTGATAAAGCATAGACTTAGTTTAAGTATGATCAGAGTAACAAGAAGTCAAATTAGTAGCAGTCTATCCTTACCACCAAAACATGAAATAGTTATAGAAACAAATGTAGATAATATTGATAAATACACAGTTGATGGTATTATTGAGCAAGCCAGAGATCAGTCATCAGGTTGTCTGCAACAAGTAAATCAAAACTACAACACCTATAAACAAAACCTAATTGATCTGCTATCAAAAATAGAACAAGTTGATACAGATAATCAAATTAGTGATTATGTAAAAATGATTAGGGAAAACATCAAACAAGATCAAATTAAACTAACAAGAGATTTAGTTTACGCTCGCAAACAAATCTATGATTTTCTGCAAAGTAGAAACGAACATATTTTAGCTGAACAATTTAACAAAACAATGTCGCAACTATTTATGGGTAAATTGATTTGTTTCACTAAAGAATTAAGTAGTTTATATAAACAAAGATTAATAGAGTTAGTAATGGAGTTATATGAAAAGAATATTAAGCTCATAAAAGATTTAGTTTCCAAACAGGAAAGAATAATAATATTCACGAACTATAAATACACATTGGAAGCTATAAAACAAACTCTTGAGAAACATGGCATTAGGAATATTGTAACTGTTACAGGAGAACAATCTTTGAAAGAACGTAAAAAATCAATTCAAATATTCAAGCAGCAGCCAGGAACAATACTGATAGCAACATATTCATCTTTATCATTTGGCTTTACTTTAACAGAAGGTAGGATAGTTATGTATGCAGACTTACCCTTTAGAGATGTAGATCTGCATCAAGCAATAGCCAGAGTATATAGATTCTCGCAAACAAAAGAGACATACATATACTACCTAAAACTAAAATCTGATAAAGTAACTATTCAACAGAAGCAAGAACTATTAGTTGAAAAGTTTAAAGAAAAGGTGAAACAATTGTTTGATGTTCCTGCTAGCAGAAACATTGATTGGAAGCATGTGCTAGCCTAATAGTTTAGCAACTAAACTAAATTTTTTTGCATGAACATATATGCCTATGTATTAAGCAATTCACAATTTATTCGAATCAAAGATCCGTTAATTGATTTACCTAGTGATGTAAAAAATTTTACTATTGTAACAGAACAAGGAAAACCAATAGTTTACAAAAATTACATTGAAGGTATTTTATATGATGACAAGATTATATTAAACAAAAGTCTAATAAGTGATTATTGCAGAGCAAATATCAAAGTAGTTGTAAGCAAAAATCTATCGTTTGCTTGTAAGTTTGAGACATTAAATAATGTAAACAATAAATGTAAAATCATTGATGAATTAACATACATACTGAATGATATACTTGGCAATGTAAACAATAACTACCCTTGCTCATTAAAACTAGATGTATTAATCAATAACGATCAACTAATATTTGACAAAGGAATATTAGAATATGAAAACAAAATTGTAGCTTTCTATATATCAACCGATGATAAAATCATTCAAAAAAATTACAACAGCAATATAAAAGACAAGAGAATACTAATTGTTTTGTTTAATGAAGACAAATATCTCATACAAGATCATATCACATTATACTCAACAATAGAGTATGCAGATCTAGGTATTTGTATTGACATAACAATACTTGAACAATAATACTAAACAAAACTCGTTTTTTGCTGTATACTATACATAATACTCTCAATTTGATTTATTATCATAGATCTTGTGGTATCTGTTGTTATAATTTTGTCAATCAATCCTAGCAGATAGTTTAAATTTGTTAGGACATCATCTATAATATTTTGTAGAATTTGCTTATTGTTATCTGGTAGATAAGTAAAAAGTCGTAAAATATTGTTAACGTTTGTAGCAAACTGATTTAACATTTCTAATATGTTTTGTTCTGATCCTGATCCATCTTTAATTACGTTTATTAGGTTATATAATTGCTGATTGATATTACCAAGATTGCCTAGCGATGTGAAAATAATAGAAACTTGTTCAGGTGTACCAAAATGATAATAATCTTTTCTCAACAAATCAGATAGTGTGCTATGTGAATTCTTGATAAGATTGGAAAAGTTAGTTGGTGTAATATTTATAATGGGTGCAATACTGCTTTTATTCTCATTTAGCAATTGTTTTGCTCTTCTAGCATACATTTGCTTTTCATCTGGTTTAGCTAACTGATGTGCTAACACAAGACTTCTCTCTAACACATTAACTATTAGAGTAATGTTATCCAAATCATTTGGTAGAACCCTATAGTATTTGATGACTCTTTTTTCTTGCAGATTATTTGCTTGCATATACTCATTCAATCTTTGTTCTAATCCCTGTTCTACTCGTTTATAAAGATTATTGCTAGATGATTGAGGTGTGACTGTATTATTTGTAGATGGAGTTAGATCAACATCCAATATATTTACTAAACCTATTGTTAGATTAAATGGAATAACCAAATTAGCTATCCTAATAATTGTAGAATTGGACGTAGGTCGTAAATAAAATTCACTGTATCTACATAAAAATGGAAAATCAAAATCTAGGTCTAGCTCACTGCTATATCGGTCATTATAAACCATAATTACATCATCATTGTTAAACTTAATTAGTTTTGAGTTTCTTGTTACAAAAGTATTGAGTTTTAGTAATGATTCTGTTATCTGTTTATAATCAAACATACTACTAGATTCATTGGAGATATTTTCCATTGCAGACAAATAATTTCCATCACTATCTACAACATCTGTTCTTCTTTGTATATTTGTATCTGGTTGTTGTAAATTGTGATTAAAAATAGCGATGGCTTTGTGTTTAGTATGCTGCGAAGCGTTACTCTTGAGTATTTCGATCACATCATCATATTTCTTAAAACTGTATTCATTCTCTGTAAGATAAATGTTTTGATCAACAAATATATTTGTTAAAACAGGAAAATCTGAATTAGGATTTATATTATCAACAGTAAGCGGAATTAGATATAAAGTTAATTCATTCTCTTGTTGAGCAATATAAGATAACAGAGATAAATCTACAGGTTTATAGTCTTGCACACAGAGGTTTAGTATATCATACAATGTGAGCACTAAATCATTTCTATAACTTTTTGTAAAGTAGCTTGCTTCAACATCATTAAAAGGATGCGACAGAAATTTTATCTTTGAGATAGCAAAACTACTTATCAATTCGTTAAATTTATTAATAGTTTTGTTCATGATATCTGAAACTGATAAACGTTGTGAAGCGTATATAGTGCGAACATCAACAATAGGTAATAATGATCTATCCAGTTGAAATCTTAATTTGATTGACGGATAAGAGTTCGTATGTTCTATATCAAAGTCTGTGTAAGCAATACGATCTGAAATTCTTCTACCAAGACCTAGTATTGTATTTTGATACTTCCAAATATAGGAACCAAAAGCTTCATTCTCTATATCAGTAAGCAATCTATTGAAAGTATTTACTTTTTTGGTTATCACTTTGAGATCAATTGTTCTGTTAATAAATAAAACTGGAGCAGAACTATCACTATAATAACTGTCAACTCTAAAGTTGTAAGTTATACTATTTGTGTCAACATACAATTCATCATACTCAACTTCAAGATTTTTGATACGATCTTTTACAAATGGACTGTATGCTTTTGCATCCACAATAAAAGTCATATTGTAAAGCAGCTGAAAGTATGGAAGAACATAGGCATCTAAACATAAGATTCAATTTCAATAACAAAAAACTATACATACCTTTGTTTCGTAGCTTTTACACTATTAAACTAAACTATCATCCACAAAAAGGATTACTAATTGATTTGTATATGGCTTTACCTAATCCGTTGCTTGCAAACAGGCTTCTTTCGTTGGGCAAAACATTCTATTTTGATGATAGACAAGCATTATACAGAGTATTAGTATGTAGACATTGGCCAAAAAGTTTGCATGAAGACAGAATGATGATAATAACACATTACGTTGTTCCATTTACTGAACTTAAATTCAAAGGAGAAAGAGATTATCCACCTGGTAATTGGAAGATAGCAGAAACAGGCTATGTTTATCTACTGGATTTATATGTTAAACAACCTATGATTGTTTATATATTGTATTTTGAAAGACATTCAGGTTTGATACCACTATTGATAAATCAGGGTTCTGTGTATGCACTCTATTATGATTTCATTAAAGAGAGAAACTTTCATAGCCTGTATCGTTTTGATGGTAACTATTATTTCAGATTTCAGAGAATATACAAGGGTAGACCACAAATGAAATTGGATAATCTGCAACAACTTTCGCTGAAAATGCTTACACCATATTTTACTAGAACTATAAGCAGAAATCTATTCACATTCCTTACATAAAAAAACTAAATCAAATTCTGAGCTATAATTTCATCAAGTTTATCTCTAGTTAAATTTTCATGATATGTGTTTAGAAATTTTAATTGATTTAATACAAAACTTTTATCAATCTGATCATATAAACTATCTTGTGCAAAGAACGTTGTTACAATTAGATTTGTTTTCAATTGTTGCATAACTGGTTCATCAACAGATTTTTTGAAAATATTAGATAATACTTGCATGACATCATCAATACTTTCTTTCTGCATAGCTTTAATCAAATCATCTGCATAATTATTTAAGATATCTTCAACTTTCTTAATGTTTAATCTCCTTCTTAATGAAGGTATATTATCACTACTATCTCCTGTCAGTGCTAGATATATAGGATGCAATAAAGGATGCTTCAGTTTAATGTCTAAATTTTTGCCTGTTAGTATTTTGTAATCAACCTTTATGTAATCTCCTATCAATTCATTCTCAACTTTTATATTGCGTCTGCGATATATGAATAAGTTATTGTAGGCTAACAATTGTATGTAATCTTTATCCCAACTAACAATGAAGTAAGCATTCGTACTTTTCATATATGTTTTTAGTATAAGATATGGTATGTAATCACTATCCATATTCCTACTTATAACAAAAACTGTATTTCGAAAATTATTGTTTATTATGTTTTGTATCAGTTTGTAGAAGTATCTCTTTGCTACAGATTTTATCTCATTAACATTAAACTCACCATATTTAGCTTTGAGAAATTTGATTAATTGTGTAGACGGTAATGTTTTGAGTATTCGTCTATGCTGCTTATATTTTGGCATTATTTCAAGTATTTTATTTGGAGCAGAAAAATTAGTGTATAAAATGATGGTTGGATACTTTAAATTATTTTTCTGTGATTCTTGAACTAGATACTGTTGGAAGTTAAATAGAGAATACAACACTTCCTGAGCAGACTTTCTTAATTGGCCAAGAAAATCGTTAATATCAGCATATATGCTATCATAGTAGAGATCAAAGAATAAATTATCAATATCCAAAAAGACAGTAATTTTCTCAAACCTTGAATCGATAGCATCGACTATATTTTTTGCATCTAGAGTAGATAACCGAAACATATACAAAAATTTAGTATAGTTGTATTTAGAAACTCTTGATAAAAATACAATCATTTGGCTATATTAATCTTATTCATGAAAGCTAAACAGTTTTGAAAAAACTATCCACTTAAACATAGCTAAATTTTCTTTGATGGACGAAAAAGAGTATCTTTCACAGGACAATTTTCAAAATTTTGATGAATCCAAAGAACAGGAAGATGAATTGATTAGACAAGATGAGGTAATTAATGCACCTGATTTACCACAGGATGAAGAACAATATGAACCTGATAATATTGAAATCGATATTGAAGAAGAAGAAATGATAGACAATGAGGAAGAGGATATTGTGATAGATATAGATGAGGATGATAACGATGAGGAAGTAGAAGATGAAAATGAAGAAGATGCAATAAATAATGAGGAAGTAGATAATTTAGACGATTTTGATTTTGATTTTATGGATGAACAAGAGGATGAAGAAACTAAAGAAGAAAATGATGTTGAAGTATTGGACTTAAGTGATCTATACATGGAAGATGAAACATCCGATGATACAGAGGAAACAGATCTAGATGATCTAGACAACTTAGCTGACTTCAACTTTGATGATGAATTTGATTTTGAATCTGAAAGTGAAACTCTTGAATCAGAAGAAGAACAAGCCGAAACAGAAGATGATACTCAAATAGAGATCGATGAAAGTAATGATGATAGTCTTATGATTGCTGGAACATTTACACCAAGCAATCAATTCATAAACATATATGCAACAAATGATAGCATATTCATATCATCACTATTCATATCTCCTGTAATCAAAGTTGATTTGAATGAAAAAAGACTTGAAGTAACTTCCGTTGTTCCAATAGAGGCAAACAAATGTGAATACACCATTTATAAGAAAAATGATAATGAGTATGCTGTGTATATACCATCTGTCAACCTAACTGTTATAATAGATAGGGAAGGTAATGTTAATGTAGTAGATTATGCTCCGGAGGGAGATGTTGCATCACAATCTGACTTCAATGATTTACTTGTAGAAATTTTACAAAATAGAAGCAGGGAGGAGTAAAAATGTCTGGAGTAAGTAATGCAAATGATATATTACTATCTTCAATCTACTATCACTTTTTTAGTAATATAACAAAACTTACGACTCCGTCATTCTCATTAAACATCGAAAGCGAACAAAAAATCAATCTAGATGACATTGAAAAACAGTTAAGTTTTGCAACAATAAATCTCAAGAATGAACAAATAACAATCAAAATCAAAACAAATAAGGAAACACGTTTTGATAAACTTATACAGGACATAGTTTTTGCTATAAACTTAATCCTAGGTAGATTGTATAGACTATCATTAATGAATGTGAATGTTGCTCAGATGACTATAAGTACGACAGGCTTCACTGAAAAGATTGACATACCCATAACAAATACGGATTTGTTACGCAAACTTGTTAAAGATAGAGTTGCATTCAGATTATTGAGACCAAAGAGTATTTTTGGTATCTATAAATTGTTTGATCCTAATGCAGAAAATTCCTTACTAGATTTAATATCATACAACATATACAAATTGAAAGTATACGATTCTATACTAGTCAAAGAATCTAGCGAAGAACAACCTGCAACAAAAACAGAATCTAAGATAAAACTGAACATAAACAATAACTATGATAGAACAAGATTAGTGATGTCTTTCGTTTATGCTATATTGTATGCAAAAACGAAGAATAAGATATTTGCTCAGGAAATGTATAACAAATTGGAATACCTAAAAGTTATGGATTATATTAACAGTGATGATAGAAAAGATTTAACTAATATAATTCGTTCTATTGTGAACAAACATCCTCTAGCAACTAGCGATATTATTAGAAACATACCTCCCATTATTAGCAAACTAGATAAAAAGCAACTAGACAAAATCAAAAAACTTAATGTAACTAAAGATGAATACGATGATGTAGGAAATTGGTTCGCTGCTGCTTTGATAGTAGATCTATTAATGTCGTAAAAACTTATTTTACTTTTTTTTGTATTGTTTTTCTATAACTGCAACATTAGTTTTTAAAATTGATTGATAGGATGTGTCATTAGCAAAACATACCACAGTATAGTTTCTGCATTAATTTGATTCTCTACAAACAGAGGAAATATCATTGTTAACATAGAACTTTTGAAACCATATGTATTTAGAAACTTGTATTTGTAAGTAGCTAAAAATTCTTCTAACACTTTTACATTTTTTTGTCTTGTTGTTATAACTACTTCTTTTCTTGCAAAGTCAAATCGTATGTTACTTTTTAAATTCAAACAGTTTAATGTTACGTGTATGAAATATTTCTGAAATTGATTAGGTATTTTATATAGGTGTCTACGTATTGCATATTCAATACTGGTTAATATTCTATTAATGTTGTAACTAACCTGATAGCTCAAAATAATTTTGTTATCACTAAGTCTAATCATGAAATAATCGTCTAGTAAACTGTATAGCGTGTGCATGTAAAAAAAATTTAGATCATTTCTTCATTTTCTTGAGTAACTGCATTTGTAATTTTATCAATGTATCTAGATTATCCTGTTTATGAATTTGCATTGTTGGTTTATTGAAATGTAGTAAATGAGTATACATTCTAAGCATTTTTATCAACTCTTCCTGTCTTCTGTTTGACATGCATATAAATTTAGATGACTTTTTGCATTAGTCAAGTAAACTATCAAATCATATAAACACCAGAGCCATACAACTTTAACATTAGTTAATGTTTGATATTCTCTACCTTTATAATAAATTGAAACACAATAATTCTTTTTTGAGTTAGCAACATAAACTTTGAAATTTTTTAACTTATTGGCCACATTAATAACCTCCAAAGGTAGTTCTTTTAATTGATGTGTATCCAACTTATCTTGATGCAATACAACATTAGCTATAAACCTAAGAGCATAATCTACATCATGATACTTAAATACTGGAGCATATATCTTATCAGATAAATTTAAAAAGTGTTTATCTACTGTAATTAGTTTGTGCTCATAATCAATTTGCAGACCAAAATCATGAATAAATTTTTGTATTTTGTCTGTTTGCTTCATGATAAAAAATTTAGTGTAATTGTAAAAGTTTATCTCAAAAGATCAATGTATTGCAGATTCGAATCTAATTACCCATCCTGATTTGCGAGAAACTAACGCCAGTAATAAACCCTAACTTTACCTGGATATACTTCGTTCAAAACCTGTATACGTCCATTATTACTATCCAATGTATATTCCAATTTCTTAATTAACATACCTCCTATAAAGTTAGTACCTGGATCTGTTATCTGACTGCTAAAGTTTATAACTTCTATCTTTTTTGTATCACTTAAGTTTATGTCTGTAGGTATATCAATCACGAATGTATCTCTAGCATAGAATGTATCAATATTAATCTCTTGTATATGAAACAATGTCAAATCATCAATACTAGTAGGGACCAATAAAGGTTCTGCAGTTACATCATTCTTGAAAAATATCTTAACAATTACACCTCTAATTGGAATGTAAGTTATCAAATCAACAAATTTAATGTAGGGCATATCAATATATACAGACCAATCACTTCTAAAAGTCTGTTCCTGACTATCAACAATTATGTTCTGTGTCCATGATGCAGCATCTATTCTAACGTAAGCATGCATATTTATAACTAATCCAATTTGATTAGTTTGTCCAGAAACAGGATAAACCTTTACTGTTTCTGTATCATCTCTGAGTGTATTGTATAAATCAATGCTACCAAGTAAATCGTTATTTTCTGTAGCAACGAATAATTCTCTAGGTAGATATATTATGTAAGGAATTTTGATTAGGTGATATCTACCAACTGTAAATAGATTTGTTATGGTTGTTTGACTTTCAATCATCTGAGCCTGTGTACTATAATGCAAAGCCAAATCCATTTGATAGGGCAATCTAGTTATGTGAGCTACAATCTCAATCTGAAAGTTCGTATAACCTGCTACATTTGTATTGTTATCAGATAAGTTTATTAGTGAGTCATCTCTAGCAGCAAGGTATAATTTTATTAAAGGTTGTTCAAAACCTGAAGCATGAAACTGACCTAAAAACGGTTGCTCATATCTATCCATTATTTTTTCATCAAAAACAACACAAAATGGTTTAGGTAAACCTCTGGCTAACAATTCACTGTATGAACCAATTATAGATGGTTGACCAGATAGGAATATAATTCTATCAAGTCTTGTTTTATTATTCTCGAAATCCATAAATTCAACATCTCTATCAAACAACCTTTTCAAAATATACGATGCATACTGTTTGATATTGCTTGCAGTGTATCTAACAATAAAGCTTTGTTTATTTTGCAGTAACAACATTGACAAACAAGCTACAAAGTAAAATGTCAACTGTAACTGTAAATATAAACGCTTTGTATACTTTATATCTTGATAAAATTGTAGAAGAGTTTGGAAAGAAGACTAAACCAGAAAATTTTGCAATAGCTGAATTTTCAACTCTTGATCTGGAAAGAGGTTTTAAAATTAGAGACTTAGAAAATCTTGTTAGCAGAGATACAAAAGTCATTATACAACATAGTAGTGGTCAGTTATATTTAGTTGATACTCAAGTTTTAAAAGAACCAGTTAATATAATAAAACAATGTGGAGACTTAAATAAGTTTTATGATTCAATGCATCGTAAATTGATGAATGTGGTTAAGGAAGAAGAACACAAACAAAAATTTGTTGACTACGGAGCATTGCATCTAGCAATACTAAGATTCTTCATCTACACTCATGGTTCTGAACAAGTAGCAAGAATTATATCAAACAGAATGATAATGGGACGAAATCTAATTGCAAGATTAGGTTTTAAATTCCTATTTGGAAGAGCATTAATCTATCAAAAGATAGAGAAATTCAGACAAGTACCGATGAAATTAAATGATATGGAACTAATGACTGTTTTAAGCCTTGCATTAGTGTATAACGGTCAAGAACTTAAAAAATACCAACAAATGTTAACTAAAGAAAACATATCATTGGACAGTTTTGTACATCAATTAATTAAAGTTGAACAAACTGAGGAAAATACAAAACAGGGTAATACCAAACAAAATGATCAGAATAACACCAAACAGAATGATCAAGGTAATACCAAACAAAATGATCAGAATAACACCAAACAGAATGATCAAGGTAATACCAAACAAAATGATAGTGAAACTACTCCAAAACAAAACACAGAAGATAA
>Ga0080007_1045805_pt1 | contig 13868 bp, 16 predicted proteins | sample OctOCTMetagenome_FD_69210 | JGI IMG/M metagenome (GOLD analysis project Ga0080007, IMG submission 69210) | Hot spring and microbial mat streamer communities from Octopus Spring Streamers, Yellowstone National Park, USA - OCT_B (SPADES... | ecosystem: Environmental > Aquatic > Thermal springs >...
GCTTGAAAAGGCGCTCGATATGATGTCCAAGTCAAAGGACGAGGAGCTGAAAGAGCGCATCAGAAAGGAGACGTTGCTGTGGTTCGGCGAGATGTACGCAACTGCGATAGCGGGAGACGGCTCCGTGAGGCGGAGGAGTGTTGAGCTGGCCATCGGCGGGGAGCTGGGCGGAGGGGCTACGCTTCTGCGCCTCGCCACACTGCATCTGATCAACCAGCTCTTGCCCAACGAGCTGAAGTTCGGTATGCGGGTATACGTGAAGAGTGGCGTTTACCGCATAGACGCCTACGGCGAGAACGCGGCAAGGTTCATGCGCCTCCTTGCCGACTCTGCGCCGTTGGCTGGCGGAGGGCACTTAAGTCCTAAGTTTAAGAAATTCGTGGAGGAGACCCAAATAAAGGTGGAGAAGCCGGAGGAGGGTTTCACACTGACGGAGGACTGGCAGAGGTTCACCGTGCTGAAATATGATAATAAAGGCAGGTTCGTTATCAGATTCAGCTCCATCAAATCTGGTAGCATAGCGCAGGTGAAGCAGAAGCTTGAGCGGATGGGTCTCAAGGAGGGGCACCACTTCACGGTTACGTGGCCAAAGGAGGACCGCGACGGCTACGCCCCCAACCCCAACAGCATACAGCAGGAGACGCAGAGGCTTGGGGAGATGGGGCTTGAGGAGGGCAGGCACTTCTCGGCGAAGACGCCGAAGGGTGGCGGGACAGGCTACGTGTACATCCTTAGGGAAGGTTTGGCCTACGCCGCCTGGCTGTCGGCACACGGCGAGGGGGAGCAGAAGGAGCTTGCGAAGAGCTTCGTAGCGCACATACTCAAGAGGGCGGAGGATGCTGGCGACAATGTTTACAACAAGGTCTTAAAGATCGTGGAGGAGGGCAAGAAGTGGGACTCCTTGAGTCTTACGGACATTAGGGGGGCCGAGGTGGAGGTGAAAAACAGAAAGTTGGGGGCGGAAGGCGAAAAGTATGTGGTGACAGTAACAGGCGGAGGTGCCAAGATTGAGGGGAAGTTGCTGAGGCTCACCATAACGGCGGAGGTGAACGGCGTGAGGGGCGAATACACGATTACCTATGTCAGGCGTGGCAGAAACAACGTAGCCGTGGCCTACGCTTACGCCAGCGTGGCCGATGCCAGGAGACTCGCCGCCGTGGTAAAGGCACTGACGGGCGAGGAGCCAGGGGTGTACCAGAGGAGCGACGGCACTATGATGATACAGTGTACCAGGAAGCACCTGGAAGGCTTTAGGCGCTATAAGGAACTGGCAGGCGCCATAGAGGAGTGGCTAGAGAAGACGAGGCGGTGAGCCCCAGGGAGTTTTCGAAAGATACAAGTCTTCAAGTCTGTGTTCTCGGAGGAGGTAGTCGGCGTGGTGTATCCCCACACGGTGTTGCTCCTCAAAAGCAGGTAGCTAGACGCAAAGGTAGTGCCGGGGCCTGCCTCAACCACGCCCTCAGGCGTCTCCGGCGAAGTACATACCGCCTAGGTGTGCTAGAAACCTGCCGGGGCCTACCTCAACCACGCCCTCAGGCGTCTCCAGACGGGCCGGCCCCACCGCCACGAAGTTGCCCCTCGGCGTGCCGGAGAGGAGGAACGCCGTCAGCCCCAGACTCTCAGCAAGGGCGGCGACGTCGCACCTGTCGGTTAAAACAGGTGCGCTCTTAACATGTGCATACAGCAGAGACTCCACGACTCCTAGGCTACCCGGCAACGCGCTTTTCACAACGCCCATGGGCTCGCCCCCGTCCTCCCACAGCTCAGCCACGGGCCTCAGCCACGGGTATTTCAATGCCCAAGCCAAGACCTCATCCCTAGACCCGCGGGCCAGCAGCTCCCTCAGAAGCGCCGCCTGCTCGCTGGATAATCTAAACACGGCGCCGAACACTTGGGCGGCTACTTCGGGACGCGCCTTGGTTACCGACACAAGCCTGCTCTGCGGCGCCTCTACGTCCCCCACGACGACCACGGCGTCGAAGTACTTACCCAAGATTTTAACCGCCGCCTGCGGCGGCGCCGCCATGTGGATAACCCCCCTGAAGTCCTCGGCGGAGGGCTCAGGCAGATAGCCGTCAACGGTGCCCACCGCCTTTTGGAAATCCTCCTTATCCACAGAGCGGCATATGCCGTAGACGCACTTCACATATCTGCGGCCTATCTGGAGCACTGCAGACCAGAGGTCCCGGCCCCCCTTCTCAAAGACGCAGAACACGCCGACCGCCGGGATATACGCCAGCTCCCCAAAAGGCAGAGCAGATGCCTTTTGACATATATAACCACACGCAGACGATCTATACGCCGCGACAGCCGCGGCGCCGGCCGCCGCGACCACCAGCGGCTTCAGCGGGGCCTCAACCGCGAGGCCTATCAAAACCAGCGACGCCGCGCGGGAGGTGCGCGGCGCGACTGGAGCTAGGTATAGGGATACTGCGCCGATTGATATGAGGAGGGCCTTCGCCGCGCCGCTATACGGCGATAACATGCCGGCCAGAAACCCGCCGAATGTGATGAGGGGAGTTGTAAATTCGCAGTTGAGGAGCCGCCGCCAGAGGGCCGCGTAGGCGGCGACGTGGCGCCTAGATAGGTACAAAAACGCCGCAACCACGCCCACTGGCGGGTTCAGTATGAAAACAGCCACAAGGAGAGCCGCCGTCAAAACGCGCCGCATTTTTAAAAATACACCCCCGAAATATATGTGTGGTAACTCAGAGCAGGGTGCAGATAGGAGTTGTTGGCAAGCCCAACGCGGGTAAATCCACCTTCTTCGCGGCTACAACGCTTAAAGACGTCAAGATATCGCCCACGCCGTTTACGACCATAGACCCCAACGTGGGCATGGGATATGTGCGGATCGACGACTGCCCCTGCGCCCAGGTCAAGTGCAACCCGAGGAGCTACGTTGTCGTCGACGGCGTCTGCTTCGCCCCCGTGGAGCTCATGGACGTGGCGGGGCTCGTCCCGGGCGCGTGGCAGGGGCGGGGGCTTGGCAACCAGTTTCTCGACCACCTCAGGAGGGCGCCGGTTTTGATACATGTGGTGGACGCGTCGGGGTCCACAGATGAGGAAGGCAGACTGGTGAAGCCGGGAAGCCACGACCCGGTCGTCGACGTCCAGTTCCTAGAGAGGGAGGTCGACATGTGGATAGCCTCGATTCTGCGTAAAGACTGGGACAAAGTGGTTAGGTTTGTGGAGTTTAGCAAGAGAGATGTGGTGGAGGTGTTGATGGAGAAGTTGGCGGGGCTGGGCATGGGGCGGACGCAGGTGGAGAAGGCGCTTGCAGACGCAGACCTCGCCAAGAAGCCCCCCAGCAGGTGGACAGACGACGACCTCTACAGATTTAGCCACCTGGCTAGGGCCTACAGCAAGCCGATAGTGATAGCTGCGAACAAGATAGACCTGCCGGAGGGCGAGGAGGGCTACAAGAAGCTGAAACAAGCATTCCCCGACCGCATAATCGTGCCCGCGTCTGCCGAGGCCGAACTAGCCCTCCGCCGCGCGGCCGCCAAGGGGCTTATTAAATACAAGCCCGGCGACCCCGGCTTTGAGGTACTCGGCGAGCTGACGCCTCAGCAGAAGGCGGTCTTGGACAAAATAGGAGATTTGACAAAGAAGTGGGGGAGCACCGGCGTGGTGAAGGCCATAAACTCCGCCGTGTTCGACGCGCTTAGATACGTGGCGGTGTACCCCGTTGAAGACGAGAAGAGGCTAAGCGACAAAAACGGCAACGTGCTCCCCGACCTCCTGCTGGTGCCGCACACCTCCACCGCCAGAGACGTCGCCTACGCCATACACACGGAGCTCGGGGAGAGGTTCGTTTCCGCCATAGACGCTAAGACGGGCAGGAGGTTAGCCTCAGACGAGCCGGTCCGCCACGGGCTCATCCTGAAGATACTGGCTAGGTGACTTTACTGCGGAGCAGAGATATCCACACGTTTTTCTTCAACGCCTCGGGCATGTGGCCGTCGTGGTCCTCCTTAGGCGGAGCACCAGCGTCGATCTGCTGAGCCGCCCCGGGGGCCCCCTTTTTGGCGTCTCCGTTCCGTCTCTCCTCTTTGAGGAGGGAAAGTATCTCGTCGAGTTTCCTCAAAACCGCGCCGTATAGGTCCTGGACCACCACTGCCTTATCCACCACCACAGACATGGGGGAAGCCACAGGCCCTGTGGGGTATGTATATACAGAGGCGTTGAAGGCGTAGTAGTGAGAAGTCCCCGCGCTCGGCGCCTCGACCGCCTCCGCGTATCTACGCGCCTTCGAAAGGGCTTTGTACACCGTGTTTATGGAGATGCCGAGCTTCTCGGCTATCTCCCTAGGCCTTAGCCCACGCGAATACATCTCGGCAACCCTCCGCTCGGTCTCAGTAAGTCTCACCGGCATAACGGGCGCATTTAATAATAGCCGTTATTTGAAATATTCCGGTAATACGCTTTTAAGCTTCTCCACCACCTCCCTAGCCTCCTCCTCTTTTATCTCCTCCCTCCCGTGCCAGAGCAACTTGCCTCCCCACCGCGGTATCACGTGGATATGCATGTGGAACACCACTTGCCCAGCCTCGCGGCCGGCGTTAGTCACAACGTTCACCGCCGGGGCCCCCAGCCTCGCCCAGGCCTTCGCAAGCCTGGTGGCTATCTCGAAGCCCTTCGCCGATTTCTCCAGCGGCGCGTCTAATATATTTACGAAGTGTTCCTTCGAGACCACTAACAAATGCCCGTGTGACGCTGGGTATTTGTCTAGGATAACGACGAAGTCCTCGTCCTCATAAATCCTCCACGCCGGCGCCTCGCCTTTTACTATCCTGCAGAATATGCAGTCCATCAGCATTGGAGAAGAAGACATTTAAAACAGTAGATAACGCCTAAACGGGTGGGGAGCCTAGCAGAATATTCAATCCATGGCCTAGGGGAAATGGCTTCTTGCCGGTATGTACCAAAGCAGAGCTGGCAGATACCGCCTGATCTTCTCAATCCCCTTTATACCCTCATCTTATTTGCGGCGTTTCTGACGCTCGTCGGAGTTGCGCCTGCCGCCTCAGCCAGCTTAGCCAGAGCCCGCTGTAAAACAGAAATAAAGAGATAGTTTAAGACGGCGGGGGAGGGGGTTAGCAAAAAGGTTAGTTTAGAGGCGGCGGTATTTCGTCTGTCTCGCTAGAGTATCTTAACGTATTCTCTCGCCGCCGTGCTGAATGCCAGCAGTCCCTTGGGGCGGTACACCTCTCTAATCTTCTCCCCATACACTTCATATCTGCTGAAGGCCAGCTCCAGTCTCACCTCCCTCGCCGCGCCGTCCCGCGCGCAGAAAGCCTTCGACGAGGTGAGCAAAATACACGCCTCAGAACCGTCCCTAGCCACATAAACCTCCACCGCGTAGGGGTGGAGAATGCTCATAGGTCTTTGTTTCACCACCACCTCTTTGCTGCAGGCTGTGGAGTTTTTAAACAGGCATGTTTATCGTAGAGAAAACGCAGAATGGCAGATGGCGCATAAAGATAGATACGTCAGTGGCCTGGACAGACTCGGCCTCTACACCTTCATGATAATAGCCGAAGACCTCAGAGGGATCAAGTGGAAACCCATGTCGTCGTGGGGAGATGCGAGGGTCGGGAAATGCAGAATAATGGAATACACCGTGGCGAAATAACGACGAATAGGATCTGTAGCCAGCTACACCGCCCTCGCGTAGCGTCTTATTGCATCTATTGTTTTGGCTATCGCAAGTACCATGTAGCCCACTCCGATCACGCCGGCCAGTGCCGCGTAGGACCGTCTCGAACCCCACTCCTCTAGGTATGCCTGCATGATTATGATTGCCGAGATGATGTGCCACAGTACCGCAAAGATGGAGAGGTCAGCCGGGGCGCCTTCTGACGCCTTCGACATATAGTAGGCTAAAAGCGGAATAGTGCCTGAGGCGCCTACCAATGCGGAATCCCAAGCTCTTCGATCCGCAAAAGTGGACACAATAGGCGAAATAAGGGCGGATACGATGTAGCCTACTGACGATATGAATATGGGCATGTTAAACTCTATAACGCCGTAGTTGGTGGCCGCATAGATAAACGATATGAACAACATTAAGAAGCCAAATGCTCTGAACAAATCCGCAGTTCCAAGCAACAGTTCTTTGCCTGCAGACAGTTCTCTGCTAGGCAAGCTGATGGCGGATGGTTTGGAATAGCCCCCAGAAGAGGACGTCCTCTCTACGCCTTTGATGATTACGTCGGTGTCCATCGAGACGTGGGCCGCGGGTCCCGGTTGCACCTCTACCACCACGAGCCTAATGGCGCCTCCGTAGAAGGGTACTTCTATTGTTTGTCCTCTTGCGACGGGCTTGCCGAAGAGTATCCGCTCCTTTAGGTATTTGGGATCTAGTCTGATGGGCTCGGTGGGGGCGAGGACTACTCTTTGGGCCGGCTTTAGAGCCGCCTTCTTTATCTTCACGATGTCGCCTATGCCCACGCCGGCGCTTTGTCTAATTATGCCGTCCATCCGCACTATGTCCTTATCCTCGTCGTCAGGATAGGCGGGCCACACCTGGGCATATGCGGTCTTCCTCCCCACAATCTCCACGTAGTCGCCAAGATCAACGCCGAGTTTCTTCGTTATGCGGACGGGGATTCTAACAATGCTACGGCCTACGTCGCGTGATCTAGACTCGGCGACTTTTATTAGCACATATGGCGCCGGTGACGTGCCTACCTCTGGCTGTCGATGTTCGCTGTACGTATCACGCTGTATTTCTGTCTTGGTGGATAGCTGAACGTAGGCGGCTGGGGCCGGGACTACGTCCTCAACTCTGAGCGTTACTGTTTTGTCTTGTTGGGGCACAGCAGTAATGTTTCCTTTCGCAAGTGGTTTGAAGAGCAGGTATCTCTTGACGTATTCGGCGTCTACGGGTTGATTTGTCTTGAGAACGATTTTCTCGGCTGGAGGCAACACCGCTTTCTTTATGCGCACATAATCGCCCAATTCGGCGCCGGCGTTAGACCTCGTGACTTCGTCCATCTTCACTACGTCTTCCTCCTCAGTAGGCTGGACCACGGCATACGTCGACGTGGCGCCTATTATCTCGACGAAGTCCCCCGGCTTTAGACCTAGCCTCTCCATTGCCGAGAGGGGAAGTCTGACCACTCCGAGATGCGTCCCGTACTCGGCCAAACCGCCCGCACGCAAGACGACCTCGCCTGGCCCGGCCACGGGCGGCTCTTTGGGGATGGTCTCCATCCCTGCCGTGGCGGCGGGTAGCGGCGTCACCTCTGTGGTTGTTGGAGGCGGCTCAGTTGTAGGGACGATGATCGGCGCGTTGACACCTATGCGCGGCGTCATGTTTGGGAATATGTGGTAGAGCGCCTCGACAACGTTTGGGCTTAGGCCGTGGATGTATGCATTATACACTGCATATCTGTCTATGCCGCTGGCGTCCAGCGCGGCGGATATGTACTCGACGACTTCGTCCATCTCGCATCTCTTGATCGCCGATGCGACGACGCTGGCTATGCGCAACGCTATTTGCCAATCCTCAAAACCTCTAGGAGTCCTCCTATAGGCGGCGATGAACTCGTTAAGCTCATACACGGCCTCGGCAGGCATACACGAGGGAGGAGACGGCGGCGCAGGCCCACCTTTGACGATGGAAACACACCTCTCGATGCACCTGCGCCTTTCCGCCTCATCCTGCACAGACGAGCATAAGTCTACACAAGTCAACATAACTACCGCCCTACCTTAGGCGTTACGCTTTTCACGTCTACAGCTGTTCCCCTCGTCTGAGAGGCAGAAATCTCAGCGACAAGGAAATGTGACTGGTACTGTAGTGGTAGTATAACTACAGCGGGGTAATCCATAGCAAGTATGTGTATTTTGTTTAAAAATATACCTTTCTGCTAGGCGCCTTAGCTAACTGGGCGCCGAAAAACTGTTTAAACCTTCTCATGGCTGATTAAGTAGCGATAGCAAAACATCTATCTATTAGGGGTTCTGCGCTTGGGTTGATCATCGAGAACTTTGCGAGTTCCGCCGCCCCGTGCTGGCATTGTAGCCAAGCCGTCTGACGTGTCTGGTCAGTCTCTCGGAGAAGCCGTACACGGCGTACACGAGCCTGGGGGAGGTCTCTCTGACGAACTCCACGAGGCTCGAGAAGTCGCTGTAGTAGCTGAGCGGGATGCCGTATACCCCCTCCTCAGCCGCCCTCCTCCTAAGCCCCTCATCTGCACACCACCCGCTCACTTCTATCTTGAAGCGGCGCCGATCTGAGGCTCTAGTTTTGGGGGTTCGTGTACTGTGAATAGCTTGGGATGTGCCGCTTTTCAAAGTCTTTTTGGCGTGCTTTTGGAAACGGCACGTCGCTGTGCTAAAGCGGCGCCGTGAATTGATATGGTAGAAGAGAATAGTGCCTCGGCCGGGATTTGAACCTGGGTCACGGGCTCTTAGGGCTTGAGACGGCGAAGAGCTTCCAGAAGCTGTGGGAGGAGATATAGAAACACATCGAACCGACCGTCGGATATTTAGAAACTGCCGCCTCGCACTCAGCCAGTGTCTGGTCTACTTAGCGGCCTCCGGCGACAAGGAGGAGTCAGTGAAGTTGTTGAAGGGCGGCGGTGGTAGCTAGACTACGACCCGAGGGCCTCCATGGCTACTCGGCTTATGCTTGGGCTTTTCGCGTGGGGGAGGGGCGAAGCTGAAGGAGGTTGTGGAGACATTTAAGCCGCAACTTTTACCGGAGTTTTGGCCAGCTTTATTGATGCTGGCCGGCCGCATGCAGAAAGAGGAGGCCCCTGAAGAATGCGCCCAGGCTGGCTTAAGAAGCTGGAGAGGGGACGTGCGTTGAAGGAGGGCTGGCCGAAGTATGAAGTGAGACTGACCAAGGGCGCGCTGGTGGTCAGATTCAGCTCCCCCAACCCCGACAGTATAAAGCAGGTAGCACAGCGGCTTAGGGATACTGGCCTTGAGGAGGGAAGGCACTTCTCGGTGAAGATGCCGGAGGGCGGAGAGTTGGGCCGCGTCTCGATCCTCAGGGAGGGTCTTGAGCGCGCCGCCTGGCTCTCCGTACGCGGCGAGGGAGAACAACAGGAGCTGGCGGCGGACTTCGTCAAGTACATACTAAAGAGGGCGGAGGAGGCTGGCGAAGAGGTTTGCGAAAAGGCTCAAAAGATCATAGAGGAGGGGATGTCGAGGAGCTCCCTAACGCTAAAAGACTTCGAAAAGGAGGTCGAAGTGAACGGCAAAAAATACAAGGTGAAGGTCATAGACGGAAAAGCTGTTGAGGAGGACAGAGACGGCAGAAAGTTGCTAAGGATTAGGATAACGGCGGAGGTAGACGGCGTACGGCGCGAATACGTGATTGCATACGGCAGATATGGAAAAAATGAGGCTAGGGGCTTTGCCTACGCCAGATGCGACGCGCCGGAGGTCAGGGAGGCAGACGCCGAGAGACTCTCGGCGCTGATTAAGGCCCTCACGGGGAGGGAGCCGAGGATACGCCGGAAGAGCGGCGGCAAGATAGAGATTGTGTGTGGCAGAGAGCACCTTAACGGCTTCAAGCGATTAGCCGAGCTAGCGGACGCCATAGCAGATGGCTGGAGGAGGCGAGGCGGTGAGTCTCAGGGAGTTTGAAAGATAAGTCTTCAATGTATCCTCAGAGAATGTAGTAGGCGTAGTCTATCCCTACACGGCGTTGTTCCTCAAATAATAATAAAGAGACGGTCAGCTTGACCTCCCTCGCCGAGCCGTTTTGGGCGCAGTACGCCTTCGACGAGGTGAGGGAGAGACGCGCCTCAGAGCCGTCCCTCGCCACATACACTTCCACTGTGTACGGGTGGAGGATGCTCATAGGCCTCTGCCCCGCCACCTCCACCATCCATGTAAACCTCCGCAGGACCTTGGCAATTTCAATTAACCTCTACCTACGGACCAGCCACTTCTTAACCCAATCAACGCCGAAGGCGCCTAACTCCGGCCATAAGGAGCTTCTTCGCCGGGCCAGGCGGAGGAGGCTGAGGCGATTCTTACACCCTCTCCATTTCGCGCCTGCATTCCTCGACAAAGCATTTAAAAAGAATTATACCTACAAGACGGGTGGGGGCCTGGAGAGGCCCCGACGGGGCGGCTGTGAAAAGGCTCCCTGCCGCGGGGTACACACACCGCCTCAACACGTGATCTTGCTTCCGGGGTTCTCCCCCCTGGCTATCGCCTCTATATGTTCCGGCCTCCTCCCGTCGAAGATGTGGGTGGTGATGCAGTTTCTCTTTAGGATTGAAAGGCTCCAAACATCCATAAGCTCGTAGCCGCCAGGCAACGAAGTCGAGCGCAGGATCTTCTCAAACTCGTCGTACGTCAACTCGGGTATCCTCTTGGCGTCGGGGTTTTTCCTGGGGTCGTCGCTGTAGACCGCGTCTATGTTGGCCGCGTTGAGCAGAGCGGAGGCGCCCACGGCCTCGGCCACCAGCGCCGCCACAGTCGCCGTGGACTGGCCGGGCTGGAAGCCGCCGGAAACCACCACCTGGTGGGTCCGCCACGCCTCCAGAAACTCCTCTATGTTCGTGGGTACCCGGGGGTATGCGTTGTCCAGGAGGGAGATTAGGAGCAACGCGTTGAGGCGGCTGGCGTATATCCCCAGAAGGTCTTGGAAGGTGTTGGAGGCTCCTCCCCTCCTGGCCGCTGATATGTACCTCCGGGCGACCTCCCCGCCCCCCGCGACAACCCCGACCTTGTCTTTACGCGTCTTGATAATTTGGGCGTAGCGCAAAACCAGCTCTTCGTCGTCGAATATCCGCCCCGACAGCTTAATTACCAGCGCCATGACTGGCGAGATACGACGCAACTCCCTTCTTCACGCCGTCTACCACGTGGGCGGGGGCATCGTCGAAATCTATCTCAGGGTTTTGGCCGCCACAGACCAGCCTAAACTTTTCAAAGTTTCTCTGCACAACCTCTATCAGATATCTGTCCTCGTACTTGTAGAGAGGCTCGATAAGCGCGTGGTCTGAGCAGTCGCTGGATATCCACGCAGCCCGCGACCGCGCCTTAGAGAGCTCGCCGAGTAACGTGTCTACGTCGACCTCCTTGCTGAACAGAAACGCCTTAACCTCCCTACGGCCCAGAAACTTCTTCTGGACCTTTATCACAACTGGGCCGAACTCGCCCTCGCGCCCCTCGGAAATAGCCCTCGTCACCTCCTCGGCGATCTTAGCCAACTCCAGATCTCTCACATGGACTTCTTTAAGTCTCTCGCACTCGCAGACCCTTTTTACGAAGTCAACCACGGCGTCTGCGATGATTCCTGCCACCACGTCATGTGCAGACACATGCATGAGACGCCAAGGGGTTATAAAAGTTGGCCCAAGATTTATATGGACGACGTCAATATGTGTAGGTGACGAGTCCAGGCTAGCTGAGCGGTGAAGAAGGATCTAAACTCTGATCACCCCCTTTTCCTTGGGTATATGTAGTCCTTGGGAGCCGCCTTAAGAGGCTCTAGGTATGGCCGCAGTGCCTTCGGTATCTCCACAACGCCGTCTTCCCGCTGGAAGTTCTCCAGAATTGCCGTAATTGTACGCGTCGTGGCGAGGCCTGTGCAGTTAAGCGTGTGTACGAACTCGCGCTTCATGCCCTTCCTCGTCACTCTTATGCCGAGCCTGTAGGCCTGCCAGTCGGTGACGTTGGAACAGCTGGCGAGCTCCCTATACATGCCCTGGGCGGGGTACCATACCTCGATGTCGTACTTCTTGGCGGCCGGCGCCCCCAAGTCGTGCGCGCAGATGTTCACCACCCTGTAAGGCAGGCCCAGATCCCTTATGAGCTCCTCTGTGTTTTTAGTGATCTCCTCGTGCCACCTCCACGACTCCTCGGGGAGCGAGTAGACGAACTGCTCCACTTTGTGGAATATGTGCACTCTGAATATGCCCTTTAGATCCCTGTTGCCGGCCCCCGCCTCCTTCCTGAAACACGGCGACCAGCCGACGTAGAGCTGGGGCAGTTCCTCCTCCACCAGATCCCTCTTGTATAGGTAAGCCGCTATTCCGTGCTCCGCAGTTGCGATAAGGTAGAGGTCCTCCCCCTCTATCTTGTAGATGGCGTCTTTGAAGGTGTCGAAGTCGAGAACCCTCCTAATCACGTCGAACTTGAGCATGTAGGGAGGTATCACCGGCCTAAACCCCCTCTGCGTCAGACGGTCAAGCGCGTATATGGCCAGGGCGAAGTCCAGCCACACCAAGTCGTCGAATAGGTAGTAGAAGCGGCTCCCTGCGACCTCGCCGGCCTTGAGGGTATCAGCCATCTTTAGAACCACCTCGGCCATGTCGGCGTGGCCCACAGGCGGCTTCTCCACAACCACATACTCCACGCCTTTGAGGGAGGCGGTGACGTCCCCGGCGGCCTTTACCACGCCCCAGTTCCTGACCGGGACGGAGTCCACGCCCTCAGGACATATGGGCACTGACTCGTGGATCAAGTTCGGCATGCTCCAGAGAACCTCCTCCCTCAGGCGTTCGGCCTCTTCCAGCTCCTTCTCGACCTTTTCCAGCCTAGCCGCCAGCTCCCGCGCCTTTTCCACGATCTCCCTCCTCCTCTCAGGATGGGCCTTTGCCCCCTCCCGCGACAGTTGGTTGTATGTATGCCTAAGCTCGTCCACCTCCCTCCTCAGCTGCCTCCACCTCGCGTCTACCTCCAGAAACTTGTCCACAAGAGAGGTGTCCAGCCTCCGCGCCGTCAAAACCTTCCTCACGTGGTCAGGGTTGCTCCTAAGCGCCTCCAGTACGCTGTAAGACATAAGCAGAGGGGGTGCCCCTCTATAAAACTTTTACCTGCCCACCAGAGACCTCAAAAGAACCAGGATTCTGGAGAGCTCCTCCTCGCTGGCAATGCGAAACACAAGGAGCGGCACGGCGTACCCCGGATGCCAGAACTCCACATACACGGCCTCCCTCAGCGTTACTATATGTACGAAGTACTCCCTGTCGCCGGCAGAAAGCCTATACACATACCGCCGACCCCGTTCAAACCGCAGAACCTCCACCAGCTCGTAAACCGGCTCCTTCTCAAGCTCTCTGATCAGCAGAACGCCCTCCACGCATCTACTCACCTGCGGCTTTATATCTTAGATGGTCTCAACCTCATCGTCTCTGTCGCCCTCAACTAAGCTGAAGTACACGGTGCGTGCAAGTTTTTTGCCCTCAGGCATAATACTGCCTAGGTACACCAGAGCCGAGAGGCCCAGCAACGCCAGAGAAAGAGCAAGCGTGCTGTCGAACCTAAGTTGCATCAGCGAATACGGCGTGACCACGCTCCTCAGATAACCCAGCTTCATCACGGCGGCAACCAGAGATGCGAACAACGCCAAGGAAAGTCCCACCGTGATGAGCCACCTCCCGTCCCCCCTGTTCCTAACTGCGGAGGCCACGTTAACAACGATGTAGGGAACCACAGACACAAACGTCATGAGGTACACCCCCACGAGGAGCGGGTACACGTCCAACACGCCTGCCCACCAGACGTTAAACAGAGTGTAGAGCACGCTGAAAATAACAAAGACAAGCCCTATTCTCACAGATCTCGAAATCACATCAAGCATAAAAACCGCAACACCCCTATTTATTAAGACAACGCATAAACAGCATCAAACCCAGCTGCTACTGCGAACGCCGAACTGCTGTAAGCGGGGTAAATGGTAGACGGATCAACGCCGCGGGCCTTGCGCAGTAAAAACAGCGATATGGCAGACTTTGATGGAAGTCTAGAGACTTGTTTTTAACAAGGGTTATCCGCACTCGCCGGTTTTGCAGTAGGGGTCTTTCCCCTCCTCCAGCGCCTTGAGCTTGGCCTTCTCCGCCGCCTCCTCTATGGACGCCTCCAGCGCCGCGGGTTTTATCAGGATC
>Ga0080007_1068267_pt1 | contig 13867 bp, 10 predicted proteins | sample OctOCTMetagenome_FD_69210 | JGI IMG/M metagenome (GOLD analysis project Ga0080007, IMG submission 69210) | Hot spring and microbial mat streamer communities from Octopus Spring Streamers, Yellowstone National Park, USA - OCT_B (SPADES... | ecosystem: Environmental > Aquatic > Thermal springs >...
AGGCAAGGAGAGTAGCACTGGAGACCATAAGACCGGGTGCTAGGTGCAGTGATGTAGATAGAGCTGTAAGGAAATTCTTCAAGGAAAGGGGGTTGGAGAAGCACTGGAGACACCACGTAGGACACGGGATAGGATTGGAGTACCATGAAGCACCATTCCTAGACATAGGTGATAACACAGAGCTAAAACCAGGCATGGCCCTCACAGTAGAACCAGGAATATACGTTGAGGGACTAGGAGGATTTAGACACTCAGACACAATCCTAGTAACGGAGGATGGCTATGAAATGCTAACAAACTACCCAGAGGAGCTGGAAGAACTAATAATAGCGTAGCGGGTCTAAAAACACACCTCATCCTAGTACATCCCATGTTGTGTGGAAGTACTACACTTAACCTTGAGAGACTCACTATAACCCTCCCCTTACGCGACTAACGAGCTTGGAGGGTTCTGTCTCGGCTAACGCCTGCAAAGGGGTGGGAAGAGAGGGTAGGCTAGCTGGGATTACACATCTAAGAGCATTTAATGTGTTAGACCTATTTGGTACAGCTAATCCTGGCTAGGAGCTCGCTTGGCCTCTCTAGCCTGAGATGTTTCACCTCGCTTAAGCTACTCAGCCTCCTCTTGAGCTCCTCCACCACCTCAATGATACCCCTATCTGTTGTAATGAGGGTGATGGTTGACCTGGTTTTGATCGAGGCTATGAGGGCTATTGATATCACCTCCACGTCCTCCCCTCCTATTCTGTATGTGTCTTTAAGCTCGTCGAGTATGTCGTAGAGCTCAGGTCTTCTCCGCTCTAGATCGTTGTGAGCGTTTCTTGAGATTACGTGGAGTTTCAACCTCATCTCACCGTAGGGTGATAGGGGTAGGTTCTTACAGTGATGGCTTCTACTTCGTGTTAACCCTAGGAGCTGTTGTAGAGCTCTTTGTAGGGAGCTCTGTAGCTTTGGTAGCGGGTGGTGTTCCTTCAACTCTTCCCCTAGCGTGCTCTGTGTATGCTTTAGGTACTTTCCCGTTACATACCATGTGGTGTTAGTTGATGGTAGGATATCGCCTAGCCTGCGTATGGCCTGCTTCTCTTCCTCGGGTTTATCGCTGCAGGGTATTAGGGCTGTGTGGTCTAGTACGAGCTCTAGGCTAGAACACACGGCTTATAACCTCTGTTACATGTGGTATCTCGTCGAACGTCCCATCCTCGTAAACGTGTATCCTCTTTGCCGTTGTCCACGGTTTCTCGCTGCTACGCTCTAGGTAGTATACTGTTACATCCTCTGGTTTGATGGTCTTCGCCTCTACGAGCTTGGCTAGCGAGTGTAGTATTAGGTCGCTGTGGGTTGTCACTACTAGGGTCAGCCTCCCCTCTACAGCCTTCCTCGCCATGAACTCTACCAGCTCTATGAGCTTGAGGGGGTGTTTGTGGTTCTCAGGCTCCTCCACCGTTATTAGGGATCCCGTTTCTGCTTTTGATAGGAAGCCTTCTACTAACCCTAGGTCTATTACGCCATCGGGGGCAGCTGTAGCTGGGAGCTCTATGCTGGTGTAGGGGTCCACGTACTTATATGATGTCATTGAGAGTAGTGGGATGAGCTCTAGCACTAGTGAGCCGACATCCTTGAACCTGGCTACCTCGCTGACCGCACGTTGGGGGCCCATGATCTTCATTAGATCATCTAGGAATATCGATGGGGGTGATGGGAAACCGGTTATGAGCATTTGGGCTAGCGAGTACAGGAAGGAGATAGCGCTCCTCCCGCTTACAGTCTCCAGCTCCTCCCTCCTCACCACAGACTGGATTAGCTGGAGTAACCTCACGTAGTCGATGCGTTGCGATGGCATTATGTACGCTGAGCTCCACAACCTCCCAGAGACCTCAACCTCGGTGGACGACTCAACCCTAAGCTCAACCCTACCAGAACCCCCCTCAGCCTCCAGTACCACAGGGTAGCATGGCCCACTACAACCAAGCCTAGCAATAAACTCTACATTCAGACCGTAGAGCCCCCTTAGGAGCTCTCTAACATCCCTAACCATGGGGGCCTTTGCTAGAACGTAGGCTGCATGAGCTAAACTAGATTTACCTGAGGAGTTAGGGCCTATGAGGATATTGATGTGCGATAGCTCTAGGTCTAGCTTCTCTACACACCTCCAGTTCTCAACATGAAACTTTATCAATGTCATGGCCTGTCTAAGCCCACGTGCTAGTTGCCCTCCAGAGCTTTTATAAGGCTGGGAAGTTCTGGGAGCCCTAGTTTAGAACTCAAGTTATCCCATGACCCCTATTCCCTTAAAACTCTAACTTTTTCGAGAAGCTCTAAGGGGGACCAGGTCTCCTTAGTTGGAGCTCCCTCGAAGCAGGCTTAATGGAGGGTTACCTTAACATGCTTCTAACGTAGTCTACCAGCTCCAACTCCAGTACTTCAAGCTATTGAACCACCTTAACTTTAAACCATCGGTATGAACGTTAGTACTTGGTAACAATGTTGAGGGGGTCAGGGTGGGTTTTGTTAGGGTTAGGGTGTTGTTTGGTGATGCTTTGAGGAGGAGGGTTGGTGAGGTGTTGTTCCTAGTTGATACGGGATCCTTCTTCCCAATAATACCTTTAGGGCTTGCTAGGGAGTATGGTTTAGAGGCTTTAGCTGAGGTTGAACTCCTACTAGCTGATGGGAGGAGGGTTAGGGCTGGAGTCTCCCTAGCGTACTTCAGGGTTCTGGATAGGGATGGTGTTTTCCAGGTCACCCTGATGGACTCCCCCGAGCCCATACTGGGGGTTACAGTGCTCGAAGGCCTAGGGGTTAAGGTTGATCCTGTAACAGGTAAGCTAGAGTATTCGAGATCTTACGGGTTAGCTGTTCTAAGCTCCTTCTACTTAATCCCCTAAGAGATTCTAGGTTGTAAGACCTTGGACTGCTAGGTGCTTTAGTGGCGTATAGTTCAGGGTCACGTATTAAAGCTAGGTGGGCGTGTAATGCTAGTTCCTGGTGTTGCAGGCTAGGTTGGAGTTAAATTCTAGCTAAAAACAGTACACATCCGGGTTTCTGTAGGAAATTAGGGATGTAGGGGAGCTTTAGCTTTCGTAAGTATCTCTGGTATCACTACCTTTATACTTAAGTAACTGTTTTAAGTGGCAGGTTGAGAATTCAATCTAAGTAGTAGGCTATACCGCTCATCAACTTTCTAGCTGTTCTGGCAATGGTCACACTATTTACCTTAATATCCTTATCTTGAAATTCTATATCGACTTTAACGTCTATCACACCTTTAGGATGTCCTATCAGTACTAGGTTACCTCTATCTTCAGCATACCTGTTTACAATACTTCCCGGTATCTTACTCGCTATAGCTGTTGCCATAGATCCTGTTACGGCATACGCATGGTGCATCTTCTGCATGTGGAAAAGCCTAGCTAGAACCGTGTAATCAGTTGCTCTTACTAGTTTACCACTAACAGTTTTATAGTCCCTCCTCTCCCCAACTACAGCTATCAATGGTAGATGGGGGCTCTTAACTCTAGCTTCTTCAGCGCTCTTCACAAACCCTAGTACCTCAGCTGCCTTAGATCTGATTTTCTCAAGCAGGTTTATCTTCTCATAGGTTACTTCATGAGGGAGCTCTGTCCCCTGAAGGCCTACACTTCTAGCTTCAACGAATACAAGGGGATTCCCTGCATCAACTATAGTAACCTCATATGATTTACCCTCAACTTCAAGCTCGTCGACAACGTTACCTGTAGGTAGTAGTTTTCCAGTTGTAGACCCCCCAGGATCGTGCCATACCAGGTCTATCCTTGCTCCCGGATTAGGAACGCCATCTATCATGTAATCTCCTGCATAGAGGGTCTTACCGTCTCTTACAGGAACTATTGAATCAACACGCTTCCCGGTATTAACATTAAGCATTCTAACTACGGTCTTAGGCTCTACTACTCTATCAACAAGCCCCTCATCTATAGCAAAAGGACCTACAGCTGCCGTGAGATTACCACAATTACCCCTCCAATCAATAACCCTCTCCTCAACACCCACTTGGCCGAAAAGGTACTCTACATCAACACCCGGCCTATCACTCTTCCAAACAATCATAACCTTACTTGTATGAGGTTGAGCCCCACCTAAACCATCTATCTGAGAAGGATCACCACTACCAAAGATCCTCAATAGAATCTCATCCCTAACACTAGGATCTTCCGGTAAAACCTCTCTTCTAAAGAATAACCCTTTACTAGTACCCCCCCTCATTATAGTGCATGGAATTCCCCTTAAAGACATTGAGAATCGCCTTCAACCACTTCTTCCTATTCACGCTAAGGTTTTTTAAACTTTCGCATCACTTCCCTTAGAGTAGGTGAGAACTAGTGTTAGTAAAGCTGATGACTCTTCTAGCATTAATAACGGCATCAATAGCACTTACCCTTGTAGGATTGATCTACGTCCAGGCTATAAATGCTCGACCACTATATACTTATGAAATTGAATTAACTCTAAATGTGGTAATCGAGGTCATAAACAGTTCCGAGTTTAAAAAAGCTTTAGTAAATACTGTGATTGTAGCTATATTACAAACTTTTGTAGGAGTACTTATAGGACTAATACTGGCCATCTCCATACATAGAACTGACACGCCATTTATTGCTAGATTGGAGCCACTTATCCTTATACCAATGTTTATAGCACCTATAATATGGGGGTTCGCGTGGAACTACTCGTATGGACCTTCAGGGTTTATCCCATTATTTAGAGAGTTCAATCCGTTAATAGCAGGTATAATTTGTGGTTTAATCCACGTACCACACGCATATGCATTAATCGCCTCAGGCCTTCTATCCATGGATTATACGTTAGAGGAGGTAGCAAGAATACATGGAGCAGGGCCTCTTAGAACCATAGCTAGAGTTACAATACCCATGCTAAGACCTAGCATAGTCTTAGCAGCAACTCTTCTATTAATACTAGGATTTGAGCAGTTTGGTGTTCCTCTCGTCCTCCTCTCACCTTGGGGATACGATGTTTTAACTACATACCTGTATAGTATACCTAGTACGTACCTTATGAACCCATATCCTAGAATGGCTGTGGTTGCAGGAACTCTCATCACCATAACTATTTCATTCGTAATCCTACAAAGATATCTGATTCTTAAGGAGACCAAGAGATTTGTTACTATAGGTGAAAGGTACAGGGGATATTTCAAGATGCGTATGCCAACATTAATTAAAGCTATGTTTACGGCTATCACGTTACTCTACGTAGTGGGTGTAGTTATAATCCCCCTTGCATCGCTCATCTTGAGATCTGTTCAACCACTTTACGGTGCTGGTATTCGTGAGTTTACAGTAAACTACTATCTCACTATTATCGAGTCTGAGAGTTATAGAATAACTTTGATTAATACGTTTGTCGTAGCTTTACTAGCAGCAACTCTAGGCTCCCTGATATACTTTTCGTATGCCTGGACTATAGTCAAAAGTAGTTCTAGGAGAGCTGTTAGCGTTTACGTAGATCTCCTAAGTTCTATGCCCAGAGCACTTCCAGGTCTCGTTGCAGGACTAGCATTCCTATGGTTCTACCTACTTACACCACTAAGATCCTTAATGTACACCCACCTCGGCCTAGCCTTAGCCTACGTGATAGTGTGGTCGGCTCTTGGTGTAAGACTTGTTACAGGCTCGCTGCTCCAAATTTCACAAGAGCTTGAAAACGTAGCTAGAATCCATGGGGCATCTCTAACGAGAACAATAATCTACATATACATCCCCCTTCTTAAAAAGAGCATCTTAATATCATGGCTATACCTCTTCATCCTAGGTATTAGAGAGTATTCTATTCCAGTCTACATAGCCACTAGAAACACTCAGGTCATAGGATCTAATATAGTTCTTCTAATCGGTTCCGGGGAGCTAGGTGTAATAGCTGCCCTTAGCACTATTACAGTCGTAGCATCTTTAATACTTACAGTGATAATATTTAAATTGGGCTGGAAACCATACTAGCTTAGGGAGGACTACTTATGGGCTCATACATACTCCAGGTTGAAAACTTAAGTAAAAGTTTTGGTAAAGTGAAGGCTGTTATCAATGCTACCTTTAATGTAAATAGAGGTGGAATATTTTCAATTGTAGGTCCTAGCGGTAGTGGTAAAACAACTTTGCTTAGATGTATAGGGGGTATTGAGACTCCAGATGAAGGTGTTATCGTGTTTAATGATAGGGTAATCTTTGACTCCAAGAGAGGTATCAACGTTCCCCCCGAAGCAAGAGGTATGAGCTACGTTCCCCAAACATGGGCATTATGGCCTCACATGAAGGTTAGAGATAATATAGCCTTTGGCTTGAAGATGAGAGGGTTCCCGAGAGAGGAGATAGATGTGAGGATTAGAGAGATCTCGAAAGCTCTTAAGATAGAAGAGCTCCTAGACAGATACCCCTGGCAGCTTAGTGGAGGCCAACAGCAGAGGGTAGCAGTAGCTAGGGCCCTTGCACTAAAACCTCAACTCATACTCTTCGACGAACCCCTTTCAAACCTAGATGCAGCCTTGAGAGAGGAGGCCAGAGTTTGGCTTAAGAACATACTGAAAGAGCTTAACATAACAGCACTTTATGTAACACATGATATCCATGAAGCTCTCTTTCTAAGCGATAGGATAGCATTTATGTACGATGGCAGAATACGAGTCATAGAAACCCCTGAGAACATATATATGAAGAGGGACATACCGGAGTTAGCTAGACTCTTCGGATACAACATTATTAAGGCTAGGGTTATAGATCATGAGAGGGGATTAGTGACGGTGAATGAAGAAGAATATATTATTTGCGATAACCCCCATAAGGTTAAAGGCGACGCTCTTATAATATTTGCTCCATCAGAGGTTAAAGTAGGTTATAGTGGTATCAAAGCTAAGGTTTTAAGAAGAAGTTTCATGGGCGGATACTTCGAATACTCACTAAGACTTGGAGATAATATAATTAGGGTTATATCAGAAGCTTATCTTAAAGAAGGTAGTGATGTGTTCATAAGTATCAATAGGTGTGCTATAGCTTCCATAACCTAAACATACCCTGTATATCAAATATATTATAACATAACATGTGGTACAAGTAGTTTATAAATAGAGGAGGTCTCTAGCATTCAATTATTTAAACAGCTTGCATTGTAAGTAGAGGAGCAGGAAGGGAAAATTGAAAGAGTTTAATATCTTTGGAGAAGGTCTTAGAAACCTCTATGTCATCTAATTAGTTTCACTATTTCCTCAATGTTCGCAATTTCTTCTAGCTTCAGGACCTTATTTATTAACGTTTCTGCATTTACCTTTAAGTATTTGATGTTGTCCTTGAACTTTCTCGCTACATCCTCTACGTTCATGGGCTTCATGGGCGTTCCTAAATGTCCAATAACCTCAATTTCTATTGTTCTACCGTCTTTTGTTAAAACTTTAGCTTTAGCCGGTTTAACCCCCATACTTAAAAACTTATCATATGCAGGCTCATGTACAGCCTTAACCTTAGAAGTATGTTTAAGTATTTCTTCATCTCTTATATTCTCTTCTGTGAAGTCCCATATGCTAATCCATCCTTTCTTAAGAGCTAAGATTACCGTGTACGGTAAGCTGAATTTAGCACTATAAGGTGTTGATGGTCTTAACTTCTCCTCCTTAGGCTCCATTGTTATATGGATAACAACCCTAGGAACGTAAAATGTAATCTCACTAATGTCGTCAGGTCTTAAACCGAAGTCTCTATACAAAGTGATTGCTATGTCTATTGCTGAATGTGTAGAATGACATGTAGGGTATGGTTTGATGGCTATGTTCATTGTCTCCCATGTATTGAATGTTAATGACTCTACATCTATGCTTTCACCGAGATAGGCTTTATAGAATCCTTGCTCCCCCTCGAAAACTCTTCTAGGACCCTTCAAACCCTCTCTAGCTAGGAGTGCTGCTAGAATTCCATTCATGGATGCTATACCAGGGTGTAATGGTTTAAGCCTTACACCTTCAGGTATAGCTTGTAGTATACCAGAGGACATACTACCAGCGATCCCTAAAGCATTTACAAGTTGTTCCTCACTTAAACCTAGAAGTTTCCCTGCAGTAACAGTTGCTCCAAACACGCCAACCACAGATGTTGGATGGAAACCTCTCATGTGGAAGGCGGTAGGTGCTAATAAGCCAAGCCTTGCAGTAACCTCATAACCAGCTATTACAGCCTCAAGAACACGTGAACCACTAGACCCCAAAACCTCACCTACAGCAAAAGCTGTTGGTACCACTACAGAGCTTACATGCGTAATAGCTCCTAGATGAGTATCATCGTAGTCTAGGAAGTGAGCTTGAACAGAGTTAATCATAGCGGCAAATGGAGTATACGATTTAAACCCTCTCCCCCATACAGATGACATGTACTCGTCACTCACCCCTGATAAAACTCTAATTATGTACTCAACCTCGGGAGCTTCCATAGCTGAAGTTGCTAAAGCCACACCTATAGTATCGAGAATATGAAGTTTAGCCTTCATAACAACGTTAGATGGTATCTTAGCTAAACTAAGCTCATTAACAAAACTAGCTATCTTAGAACTAACAGAAATACTCAATCCGATCACTCTCCATCCCTAACTTATATATTTTATACCTTAAGCTTAATGAGTTTTATTCCCAAGTTCGTGTGAGAGTAGCTCGGAATGATACTTAGCTAATGCTAGGTATCTGAAGATAGCATGGTTAAGTTTACTAAAAGGTATATATAGGAAGAAGCCTATAACCGTGCCCATGTGAATGGTGTAGATTAAACCCATGAGGTTTGTTGTTCTAAGTGTTAAGGTAAGAAGACCTGTAATAACTGGGAGCGCTATTGTTATTATAAGTGCTAAGTTAAGATACTTTTCCTCCTCAACTCTAAGCTCCACTTCAGAACCTCTATAATCCTGCAATACCACAAGTACCCCTAAGAATGTTAGTACACCACCTGTAACACCTAGAAGTACCGGTATACTATAAAGAGGGTATGGTGAGAGGATACCGAGAACGTTCTTATACACCGCGGCCGCTATGGTTGCAATTACGAGTAGTAGCATCCCATACATGATCATAGCATGAGGGGCCCAAAACAACCTCTTAAGCATACGATAGCTCTCACCACTATAACCACATGACAACATACCATCCCTAAACCATGTATGGAATAGAGCATCCCTCAACGCTAGTAGAAGAGATCTCGTAAAAGAACCTGAGAACCCTCCAATACCTTTCACAAACCTTGTGCCCTGGTAGAGAAATGCTATGATAACATAGACTACTAAAACAAACCCTCCAACGTATATTTGATTGTATGGAAAAACATCATAATACCTACTCACTAAGAAGAAACTGTCAACATCAAATCCTAAATTGTAAAGAGCTACAAGGAGAGCTAACATCACACCCACTACTTGCAATATTATAGCTGAGATGATAGGTTTTTCATAGATCTTCTTAAAGCGTTGAGGTGAGTACTTAAGGTAACTAATGGATCTTATAATGCTAAAGGTTCTAGAAGGGTTTAGGTTGAGCTCATGTGGAGGACTATACGGGCATACGTAGTAGCATGTTGTACAGTGATGGCATAGATTCGCTATGTAATCCACATCCTCCTCCCCAAAATCAGTTCTAAACTCTATAACAGTCCATACAGGACATATACCCTCACAGTATCTACAAGCATTACATATCCTTAACAGCCTGAAAGCCTCCTCGTAAATACCCTTATAGCTCACTACAGCGTCACCGCCCTCTCCCCAGCTATCAGACCAAAAACACCACCAATAGCCAACCCCAGACCACCAAGATAACCCCTACTTAGAATATTACCCATCATAATCTCACCAGCGGCAAAAAGGTTTTCGAAAGGCTTCCCATCCCCCCTAAGAACTCTAGAATCCCCATCAACTGCAACACCGTAATACGTAAAAGTAATCCCGGGAACAACCTTATACGCGTTAAACGGCGGAGTGTCTATCCTAGAAGCCCAGTTACTCTTAGGAGGATCAAGACCTTTAGTTGAACATCCATCTAACCTCTCATAGTCCACCCTACAAGGTTGAACATGATCATTAAACTCCTTCACAACACGTACAAACCTTCCTGGATCTAAGTTAAGCTTCACAGCCAGCTCTTCCAGCGAGCTTGCAGTGTAGGGAGGCCATGCTGGTGGTATAAACCTCCCCCACACCTTAGAGTCGAAGATTACATATGCTTCAGCTTCAGGCTGTTCTGCTACAAGCTTACCCCATATAGCATATCTCTTAGGCCACTCATCTTCACCCTCATCATAAAACCTTCTACAATCCCTATTAATAACTATACCGAATGGTATGGCGTCAACCCTACTAATAATCCCACCATCAGTCCTGGGGGCTCTAGCATCAACAGCAACCATATGACCCTCTCTAGGATCACCTACAGGCATAGCACCCAGCTCTATAAGCTTCCTGAGGAGGAGACCATCATCAAACCTACTACCCCTAACAATAAACTTGTCAGCTTTACCACCCCATATCTGCCTAAGCCACCCTATATTAGCTTGAAAACCACCTGAAGCTACAATAACACTATTACTCTTAAAAACCACCTCCTTGGAACCCATTAGAGCTTTAACACCTATAACCCTCCCATCATCAACTATAATGTCTGTGACCGTCGTATTATATAAGACTTTAACCTCCTTTCTAGCACTTAGATATCTATAGTAGGTGTCGATAAGAGCCTTCCCACCGCCTATGAAGAATGCATTAGTTCTAGAGAGGTGTAGTGCTCCTCTATAAGCTTTAACTAGGGGGACTCCATGTCTGTACATCCACTGTATAAGCTCCTGGGATCTCTCAACAACAATTCTAGCTAACTCCAGGTTAGTCCTACCACCAGTAACCCTCAGGATATCATTTAACATCTCATCCCTACTGTAAATCCCCGTTGTGAACCCATCAACATCCTCATGAGCATACCTTATATCCCTCGTATACCTAGAATTACCCCCCCTTAACTCCTTAGGAGCCCTTTCAATCAAGAGTAAACTCTTAGCCCCATGCTCAATAGCTGATATAGCTGATACAAGCCCAGCATTACCGCCACCAATCACGACGACATCAAAGATCTTTTCATACAAATACACAATATCTTCAGCCCCTTATTTAAATTGTAGTTATCCTAGTCCCATTAATTTTTTGAAATACTCTTGGAAACTCCTTCGAATCTCCTCCTTCAAAATCTCGTTTATAACTTCATCATCAAGTCGTGCTATTATAACGTTTTTTGCTGCTTTCTTAATTTGGATTAAGCTTAGCTCAGGGTACTCGGGGTTCTCTATTAAAATGACCTCTCCAACTTTACCTAGCAGCCTCTGACCTTCATCGCTCATCACGAATTCAAGGAATAGTTTAGCAGCATTAGGATTCTTCGCTTGTTTAGTTATAAATATTATTCTTGGGATTAGGTGTGCATAGTCCTCTGGTATAAAAGTTCCAATTCTTGGATCAACTTTAGCCTCTCTAATGGCGTAGTTAGCTAGAAGTCCTAGAGCAAGAACACACTCACCTGTTTTAACCCTTTCAATCTGTGGGCCCGAGGCGGCATGTAGCTGAGCACCTATCTCACCAGCCCGCGAGTATATCATGGTGAAGTACGGCTCCATCGTCTTATATTGATAGTATTGAGCTACCAAAGCAAACCCTGATCTAATAGGATCGAATGAACATATGCTCCCTTTGGGGAAAAGCTCTCTCTTCATAGCTAGAAGGTTTAAAATATCTCCATAGCTTCTAGGCCAGAGTTCTCTAGGGATCTTCTCTTTATTAAATATAGGAGCGAATAGAGCGTAGCTCGTCACATAAGCTAGATCCTTGAACTTAGCCTCCAACGGTATTTTATCATAGAACGTAAGCTTGTAAGGTAGCGCGTGACCCTCGTTAATTAAAATGAGTTGTAAGTCTGTAGCCGGAGACCAAAGTATATCAGCTGTAGGGGCGCCTGTAGCAACCTCGCTTCTAAACCTGCTAAAGAGTGTTAGCGTCCCCATCTCTAAATACTCTATTTCTATGAATGGATATAATTCTTTGAATCTTTTAAGTAGAGGTTCGGCTGAGGGTCTATCAAGAGTACTATAAATGACTAGCCTCCCCTCTCTCCTAGCAGCCTCAATTATTGGTTTAAGGAGCTCTTCCCTAGTAGGAGTTGGAGTAGGTTGGGTGGAAGTAGGAGTAGGAGTTGGAGAGTAGGTTGGGGTGAGTGTAGGAGTTAGTGGCGTTGGCGTAGCTTCAGGAGCTCTAGGTAACGTTGTGTAGTATACGGCTATCAAAGCTAGGATAACCAAGACCCCTACCGCTATGAGGATCTCCCGCCTATAAGGCATGCAACATCCACCTCTACCATCACACCATTTAAGCCTAACTGAGAGCTTATATATTTGTGTTTCACGGGTAACTAGAGGAGAGGGGAGAGCGAATCCCCCTCAAAAAGGGAGTCTAATACCTTCATAGCATAGTTATCGTTAGATCACGTGTACACCTTAAGAGGATTAACATAAGTGGAGAGGCTGGTAACCACTATTACAGGCTGGATAGCACGCTACTAGACTGAGATAAGCCACCCTATTGTGACACCTAGCATTGAAGACCGTGTAGAAGCACATCCTCTATCCTTAAACTTTCCTGCCAACTCAGTAGCCTCTCTATCTTAGCTTTAGCTAATATAACAGCCGCAACTTCTCCCACTTCCCCTTCGCATACCTCCCCCTTAATAACTTTTCTAACTACCTAACCCTAAGTTAACTTAACTAAACATCTTCATACGCTTCCTCAAAATTGTTAACCTAGCTTACAGGAAACCTAGTTGGACTTAGATTGTTTATATCTCATCTTCTGCTTCTAAGCACTATTTCAACCTCTTCTAGGATGTTTAGGAGCTCCCCTCCACCAACCTCCTATCATCAGTGCCCTAGAAGTATTTGGTATAGCTAATCCTGGCTAGAAGCTCGCTTGGCCTCTCTAGCTTAAGAAGGTTCACCTCACTTGAGCTCCTCAGCCTCCTCTTAAGCTCCTCCACCACCTCAATGATACCCCTATCTGTTGTAATGAGGGTGATGGTTAACCTGGTTTTGATCGAGGCTAGGAGGGCTATTGATATCACCTCCACGTCCTCCCCTCCTATCCTGTAGGTGTCTCTAAGCTCGTCGAGTGTGTTGTAGAGCTCGAGTCTTCTCCGCTCTAGATCGTTGTGGGCGTTTCTTGAGATTACGTGGAGTTTCAACCTCATCTCACCGTAGGGTGATAGGGGTAGGTTCTTACAGTGATGGCTTCTACTTCGTGTTGACTTTAGGAGCTCCCATAAAGCTCTCTGTAGGGAGCTCTGTAGCTTTGGTAGCGGGTGGTGTTCCTTCAACTCTTCCCCTAGCGTGCTCTGTGTATGCTTTAGGTACTTCCCGTTACATACCATGTAGTGTCGGTTGATGGTAGGATATCGCCTAGCCTGCGTATGGCCTGCTTCTCCTCCTCAGGCCTATCACCGCAGGGTATTAGGGCTGTGTGGTCTAGCACGAGCTCTAGGCTAGAACACACGGCTTATAACCTCTGTTACATGTGGTATCTCTTCTAACGTCCCATCCTCGTAAACGTGTATCCTCTTTGCCGTTGTCCACGGTTTCTCGCTGCTACGCTCTAGGTAGTATACTGTTACATCCTCTGGTTTGATGGTCTTCGCCTCTACGATCTTGGCTAGCGAGTGTAGTATTAGGTCGCTGTGGGTTGTCACTACTAGGGTTAGCTTCCCCTCTACAGCCTTCCTCGCCATGGACTCTACTAGCTCTACGAGCTTGAGGGGGTGTTTGTGGTTTTCAGG
>Ga0080007_1117088_pt1 | contig 13866 bp, 11 predicted proteins | sample OctOCTMetagenome_FD_69210 | JGI IMG/M metagenome (GOLD analysis project Ga0080007, IMG submission 69210) | Hot spring and microbial mat streamer communities from Octopus Spring Streamers, Yellowstone National Park, USA - OCT_B (SPADES... | ecosystem: Environmental > Aquatic > Thermal springs >...
AGGTTGCTTGCTAGGAGCTCTGCTGTATACCTGGTGTTAACGAATACTAGGGCTGAGCTCGCGGACTCAAGGATCCCAGCTATCCTTCTAACAGCCTCATCCCAGAACTTCTCGTCACCAGAGTATACGACCTCCACGTTGACATCGTAGACTTTAGACTCTGGATCCTCCACTGCAACAGCATACCTACCATGTGCTAGGAGCTCCAAAGCCATCTTAACGCTTTTCTCCGATAGGGTGGCGGATAGGCCAATCCTTTGAATCCTCCTCTTCGATGCTAGTTGGAGTCTTTCGAGGACAACAGCTAGCTCAGACCCCCTCTCGCTCTCTAGCATCTCGTGAACCTCATCTACTATAACCCAGCCTACGTTAGACCAGACCTTTAGGTGGTCTTTGAGTGTTAGGAGTAGGCTTAGGGATTCAGGTGTGGTTACAACTATATCCGGGGGTTCTTCTAGAAACCTCCTTCTACCAGCAGGCCCTGTATCCCCGTGTCTAACGAGGGTTTTGAAGCCTACGGAGCTGGAGATCTTTTCAATCCTCTCAGCTACATCCCTGTTGAGAGCTCTCAATGGTGTTACGTAGACTACCTTAACACCGCCCCCTAGGCCTCCCTCTCCAGCCTCTGATAGCATCATTGATAGTACTGGTAGTATGGCTGCCTCTGTCTTACCGCTCCCCGTGGGGGCTATGATTAGTGTGTGGTGTTTCGAGAGTATGGCTGGTATGGCTTTCTCCTGTACTGGTAGTAGTTTGCTGTAGCCGAGCTCTGGTAGGGCGCCTCTGAGCTTTGGGTGTAGTAGTTCTACTGCTCCCCCCATTCTATCCTCTAAACCCCATGTTAAACTCTATGTGCTTTCAAGGTTAAAAGCTGGGCTCTGCTAAGCCATTCCATGGTGTGGTTTTTGCCTACATGCTCTAGGTGGCCTTTGAGGCTTTCGCTAGCCGCCTTAGCGTACGCCATATCAACGTACATATTATACGAGTTTGCCGGTAGGCTAGACCTAGCTATGAGGGTTGGGGTTGAGGCTTTAACAGCTATAGTCTTCTACAACTCCATGTTCATAGCCTCCTCCCTCGCATCAACATTGATAATCCTGTATGCTACGGGCAGCGTTATAGCCATGTCTGGGGTTCTCCTAAGCCTCCTCTTAATCGTGGTTTCAAGCCCTTACAGAGCAGTACTATTAACAAGCCTACTGGTAACAGTGATAGTAGTGGGGGCTCTAGTCTTCATACAACAGGCTAGGGGGAGGCTTGAAGAGCCCGTCTTCGACTTCGCATCCAAACCTAGGGTCTCCCCGACTGCTCTCGCAGCTACAGCAGTTACACTCTACACCTCATGGTCTATCCTAGGCTTCAAAGGCTCATGCGAGCTCACGGCCTTCATATACACAGTATCATCTCTAGTAGCCGCTACTATAGCATCCCTCTCATCATACACAGTCCTAGAATCCCTCATCCTAGGGGGTTTAGCAGGTCTAGGCCCCCTAGGCCTCGTTCTAACAGCTGGATACGCCTCCCTCAAACCCTTGAAACTAGAGGTTTGCAAAGGCGTGGAGGTAGGAGAGCTCATAGGCTTCACAGAGGCAGCCTCCAGATCAAGAGCCCTACTCCCCGTAGCGGGAGAGCCTAGGGGTAGCATAGTCGTGTGCTCCCAGAAGTCCAAGGCGATACTAGAGCTAGAGGAACCCTGGATAATATGGGTCTACGGAGTAGAATCTAGAAGAGTGGCTGAGGCAATAGCATTAAACCAGGGGGGAGGGGTTGTCCTAAGCCTAGAAGAACAGGGGCCCAGCATAGCAGAGATCGAAAGAGCCACGAGGGAAGCGCTAGGACAGGCGCTAGGAGGAGTAGCAAGGATAGGCTTAGGAAACATAGAACCCTACGAAGCTAGAATAGCACTACTACCAAGCATAGCCGAAACACTAAAACCAGCCAAAACACTAGTAGTGGAGACCATAGCTGTAGATAGAGAGCAAACACTAAAACTAGCATTCGAAACATCAAGAAAACACCCGAGAATAGTAATAGCACTACCGGAAATCCCGTGGGCCGGAGAAATGATAGCACCAAGAGGGCCCGCCAAGACAGCAGCATTCATAGTAACAAAGCTAACAGACCCACAACAAGCAGAAAACATAGCCAGAACACTAACACCAAGACAAACAACACACATCAAAGAAGCACTATTAAAAGGAGACATAACAATAGCACACCCAAGCTGCAAAGGAAAAACCATAATTTTTAAGTCGCAAGCCGTCAAAGCCGTCCAGGGACGTTGAAACCTTAAGTACCCGGAGGTGTAGTTAAGTTACTGGAGATGATAGATGTCACCCTCGCTGAGGGACACCGATGATCGAAAAACATTCCAGTTGATCCAGGTTAACGAGGATAAGGTGACGGAGGTCGCCGATGAGGTTAAACCAATGATTAAGCCCTCCCTAAATCCGACTCGTTAGCAAGATCGCCTATACAAGAGATCTTACATCTAGCTCAAGCCAGCTACGTATCTCATTAAGCCTACTCTCTCTGTACCTTACGTAGATTCTGTCCTCGATCACTTGATAGTCAATGACGTCCCTCGCCAGACCACTATGTGCAAAGAAGTTCCTCCTGATATCCCCCAGCTCGCTACCAGTCTCAATCCCTAGATCTCGTCTTAAACTTCTCACATCCCTGGATAAGAGTAATCTGTTAAGTGCGAAGTTTGCCTTCAACCTCTCCTCTATATCTCTATACACGTGCTCAGAGAACCTCCCTAGGCTCTCTAGACTTATAAAGCCTTGTCTCGACTCCAGCTTGTCGATATGCTTTTGCGCTAGCTTCACTAGACCTTCACATAGGGATAATGATATTATTGTATCTCTTAGGGTATCATAGCCGTTAGCTGACACACACGTACTAACCTTGCTCTCTCCACACTTCTTATGCTTTAAAATCTTCCGTAGGAGAGTGTAAAGTCTGCTCCATAAAGAATGAAGCTTATTCTCTAGACTCGCACTCTGTGTTCCAGTAAGCATATGAGCTACGTATAAGGGTGCGTTGTTGCTAACAGCGTTGAATAGTCTAAGACATTCAGTTAGAGTACTCTTAAGTGTGGATTCAAACTTGGAAGCCTTATTGAACTCTATGACTTCGTCCCTAAGTTCGGGACAAGTTTCACCATCCACGATCCTGGTTACTTTGAGATCCTGTTGTATATCCCTGTAGCTTAAAGGCATCTTAGCAAAAGCTACTACAGGTAGGTCTAGTATGAATGCATTAACGTTGCTTACACTGGCTCTCGGGAGCACAGGTTCCTGGGTTAACATGTAGAGTTCTACATTGCCTTCAGGCAATCGTCTCATCATCTCAGCAACCGTTACCACCCTTACGACGTCTAATAGTAAGGCTATGTAAGCGTTCAAACCTATTGAGGTGTCAGCGATTATCATTAAATCTTTTGAGTCCCTAAATCTGCTTAGGAACTCCTCTAGCTCAAGGATTAACCTCAGCCTTATACTATCCGGGTTCATCTCCCAACTCACGTTATCGCATACCCCTAGCCACTCAACCGGTATAGGCTTTACTTCAACACCCATATCTTTAAGCTCTTGAAGGGTGGGGCCTAGTGTGTGATCTATGAGGTTCAGAATCTTCGTTTCAATAGAGGGATCGTCCTCGCACCCACAACTCTTGATTAGAGAGTAGGTGACCAGGTAGGCTAGGGTTACATTGTAACCTTTACTGGCTAAATACCTGGAGAGCTCGGCTGAGACAAGCTTACCTTGCCCTCGAATGTCTTTATCTCCGAGCTTCTCGTTTAACCGTCTGCTCAACAGCTTAACGTTGAATGTTAGAGTTTGATAGCCTCCATCCCCGCCTCTACCTAGTACTGATACTATTAGAAACCTGCTCCCATTCCCCTTCATGCCGGGGAACCTCCTCGACCCTTTCTGAGTATGAGTAGCAGAATGTCCAGGAGCGGCTTAATATTAATTAATGCTATAAGGCCCTCTCTCACGCTCATCCCATCTCCAGGGCATAGCCTTATCCTATCGCCTCCTCCACCAACCATTCTATTAAGCTCGTTCGTAAGCTTTCCTACCTCCTCATCCCTCCTAGCACATAGGTAGGAGTAGTAGACTTCTGTTCTGATGAGCTTAAATAGGCTTAGCGAATTAGAACCGAGCTTCCTTAAACACTCCAGCCCTTCATAGGCTATCCTGGATAGTGTGTGGATATCACCCTTATACTCCTTAAGTTCATCTCCACTCGAAACCACCCTTGCTATGTCATAAAGGTTGGCTAGATAATAGTTGAACTGACGCCACCCCCTACTCCCCAGTCTTGATGGTATCCCGTTAATAAACCTGTACTCCACCCTACCCTCACAGGGTAGTTGTAGCACTAGGGGCGTCATTATATCACCTATAGCTACCGAGCCTCTAGCCTCACCCTTAACCCTCTCAAGTTGCCTGACAGCTCTCTGGTAGACATCGAGTATCGGTACATCGTATTTATCTATCACTATCGAGGTCGTAAATGATACTGGTTCTAGCAGGGGCAGAACATCGTTGTAAACCCTATCCGTTAACTCGATGACCTCGGTCCACTCCCCGTAGAATGATATGTCGTCACCTCCAGCGTATAAGACTATGGCACCAGCGGGCTCCCCATCGCCTCTAGCCCTACTTCTAGCAAGTTCATCAGTTAAAAGGTGGAACTTCCCCATAGCCACCGTGCTCAGGAGATCCGAGAATGTAGCGAGCCTGGACGGAGATCTGCTTAGTATTGCTTTAACCTCACCCATTAGATCAGCATCCATCTTAGCTAGACCTATTAGTCCTGAATCCCTAGCCATCTCCTCAAGATCTGCGAGTTTAACTCGACCCCCTTCATCCTCAGTTATTGGATGAAATGTACCAGTATGGAACGTTGTAATCGACACGTCAACCCCACTCTCTAAGAGCCTTTCCACGATACTCCTCCTCTTTGCACCACCAGCCTCATAGACCTCTCTTCTCAGCTCTCCTAGGACACCCCTCCTGGAGTCTCTGCTTCTTACAAAGTCTGCAGCTTCGTTCACAAGCTTGAATCTTACCTTAAACCTAACCTCCTCAGTTTTAGTAAGCCTTTCGGCCTTCTCAGCAATCTTGGCGATGATACAGTTGCTCCCCCTCTCTAGCTCATTCAATCTCTCTACAGCCTTGTAGGGGCTCGGGTACTCCTCTGCTCTCGGCTGGTACGTTACTAGTATGTGTAAGGCCCCTAGGTGGGGTAAGGGTATTAAAGCTACATCGATATCGTGTCTCTCCCCTATATCGATGTAGAGCCTTCTATCCAAAATAAGCTCCTCGCACTTCTCACGACCTTCACACTTATACCTCCTCTGAAGACATGCTAAGATGTCCCAAGCTAGCTCCCGTATAGTCTCCCTAGCTACCTTATCCCCTATGTATGCGTAGACGGAGATTACTAGTGCTAAGTTTCGTGCAGCTGTTCCGGCTACAAGGCTTAGGTGTGTAGCCTCTGATAGTAGGTCTCCTTCTGAGAACTTACGACCACTAATAAAGTCTACGTAATCCTTATACATGCCATCAACTTTTAAAGCATAACCATCATTAAATTCTATGTCTATAACAGGGTGGTTTGTAGATCTATCGAAACCAACAATTCTATCACTCCCTATCCAAACAGTACTTCTAGCGTCATCGAGGCTCTTACGTATGCTAAGGCTCTGCTCTAGGCTCTCTAGGACCTCTCTAAAAGCTCTCTCAGCTGGACCTCTACTATCACCTAAGCCTACCAGATACCCTCTCCTGGCGTCCTCAGGGGTGAATGGCCTCGAGTATGCCATCGTGTACGTGAGACCCTTCATTCTCAGCGAGAGCCCCCCTAGGACAACGTCAACCAGCCTAAGACGTTCCTCCATGAGCTTATCATCGTAAGCTGGTATAATCAATACCGGTGAGCCACCCTCATTTATCACAACGTTAACCTGCGTTAAACCACCCGTTAAGTGGAGCAGGTACTCTACCACAGACTCGGTTATAAGCTCGACTAGCAGGCTTCTACCCCTAATGGCACGTGATGCCGCTTCAGCCTTGATGGGTGCCGATACGAACTCCTGTATACCCCTACCATCGACTACCAGAAGCCTAAACTCGCTTCTTCCACCGAGAACCTCCATGGCATGAACATAGGAAGCTACTAGTTTTGAGTGTGAATACAAGCTTATGTCGGGTGCAAGGGAGACGAACACCGCTGAGGGGACTAGGAGTAACCCATACTTTAAAACCTCACTTAGCGTTTCAACAAACCCAGCCGTATACCGGCCATTATATCCATTATATACGTTTACGAGCTCCCTCAGACCGTCGATTAGGTAATCAACTACATCCCTATAGTCAATCTCATTAGAAGCTTCCTCCAACCTCAGCGGTCTCAGCCTTCTCAAATCATCCTTGTATAAGACTTTCACTGAGAACCATAGGGGCTCATCTTTAATAATACCCAGCATGTTACCAATACTCCTAGCTATGCTATCCACGTCACATTTCGTTCTACACGTATCTAGGGTTTTCCCGAGATTGTCAAATAGCTTTCTGACGTTGGGATCCCCTTCGTATACATTTCTATCAAAATATCTCCTTCTCTCTTTACACTCTACATTAGGTCCTAATACTTTCTCGTAGCTAAGGCTTAGTTTTAAAAGCCATAGGGGTGATAGTAGTGGGCTGGTATCATGGCTGTAACGTTTGCTAAGCTTAAGGCTTCTAGTTAGTTCGTCTTCAACCCTATCCCATACGTTTCTGAGAGCTCGCCAGTACTCTCCAATACCTCTCTCGCTAGCAGCCATCTCGTCCGCAACTCTGATTGCCCTATCCCTATAATTTCTACATACATCCCCTAACCCCATTAACTTACCTACAAGATCGAAGAATATACTGTCATGATCTCTTCCCGCGCTCTCCACAATGTCCATCATCATGCTATCATGGTAGGCTGGCTTCTCTTCTCCTTTTTCACGCCTCTTGTGATACCTTTGTACAGGCTTGCCTATATCGTGGAGTAGTGCACAGATTACAGGTCTTAGATCTCTAGACACAGCTTACACCACCCCAGGCCAAACAAGGTTCCTTCAAAGTCAACCAACTTTAACGTATAGGAGTCCCAAGGCCTCTTCATATGTGCTTGCATGTAGTTGCGTACCCTATCATAGAGGTTGGGGTACTTTGCTATAAGGAATGGTGCAATGGTTTTAGCCTCATGACCCGTCATGAACCCTAGTCTTGCAACCACACACTTATCACTCCCATCCATGCAGAAACTCCTCTTGATATCCTCTAGGAGCTTCCTGTACTCTGCTAATCTGTTAACACCAGCTATCTTATCTATCTCATCGTCTACCAGGGTGCAACCGAATGCTCTCAAGGAGTCAATCAATTTATTCAACGTAAGATCCTGTAATAGCACGGTTATACGAGGTATGAAGTGGTCCCTTAGATCTCCTAGTGTTTCCTCCTGCCTGGACCTGCCTATTAGGTTCACAGGTGGAGGTCCACTAATTTGGACATCATATTGTAGTAAACCCTTATCCCACGTAATTGCTTTAAGGGAAGCGATTTCCTCAAAGCTAACCCTATCCACTACTATTAGCTTCCTCACAAAGTAGCTTAAACCTTGAGCCATCAGGGGGTCTGAGACGCTTAGGTAAGCCATTACATCAAAAAGCCCACCTTGTCTCCTAAGCTTCTCGGCTTTGAACAATCTACCTTCAACACCTTGACCTACATTAATAGGTTTGACTTTAAGGTTAACTCCCTCGTTGAGCAACTTTATAGCATCACTAACATTCATACTGTTGAGCTTGTAGAAGGCTAGAGCTGTCCTAATATAACCTTTGAGGGTTGAACCTGGTACTGTTATAGGTGATAGTAGTCTAATCCTATCACCGTCACTAACCTGTGTTGCTAGAGGCACTTCAGCCTTATACCTAAGCAGTCCTCTACCTCTTAATGTCATCAGAGTGCTACGGATGTTAGTTAAGTTGAGCGTTTGCATCACGTATTCGGGGAGCTCCGAGAGCGTCTTATCCAAGTCAATAAGCTTAAGCTTACCACCCTCCATAACAGCGTCAATTCCAACTACTACCTCGACTCCGCTCCATACATGTGTAGATGTTACCGGCTCTAGGGTTACCCTAAGTGCTTCAAAGTACGTCATATCATCCACCTCCATGGACCGTGAGGGGGTTTAGAACGATTGAAGCTTCAAGACCGTTGTCGCCTATTCTCTCGATAATTGGTCTCGGCTCGCTTTTAAGATATAGTATGCTACCAGTACCTGCTAGCCTAATGTAGGGTAGCCTGTACTCGAAGTAGGGAGGGCCTGCAAGCCCCTCTATGGTATCCACGTTGATGAAACTTCTACTCCACTCAATCACATCTTCGCCACGATCGTGATAGGAGCCGAGTAGTACATAGTATCCACGTCCTCTCCACCTAAACACCTCCTCTCCGTAGTTACCACAAAGGCTACCCTCAACTAGGGTAAACTTACCCCAACCTATACTCCTTAAACCACCTACACCCAGCCTCCCTAGGAGTTCTAGGAGGGAGTGGAGCACCGTATGGCTTATATGGGGGCAGTCGATTAGAATAGCTATATCAACGATAGCTTTAAACCCCTCCACGAGGAAGAGGTCAGGGGCACCAGTAACTCTATCAATTCTATTCCTCCAAATCCTAACCTCCTTAAACAAGCTCAGAGGAACTCTATCCCACCTAATCGTTCTAGTCTCATCCTCCGTAACCAGAATCCCATCGGATAAGGTGATCTCTCTCCCGTCTTTAGTCTCAACAACATTGACGATATAGAGCCTTTCCATTAAGCCATCGCGTCCTCTCAGTAGAATCTCATATCCCATGCTGGACGGGTTAGCATCTAAAGTTATACTACCATCACAGAGCTTATCGGCCCTAGTCGCTAGAGCTCTGGCTGCACCAAGGGTAAACCATCTAAGGCCTAGCTTGCTAGCCTTAAACCTCATTGGAAGCGAGGGTACTGGTAGGAGAACGTGATAGCACCCACCCTTCCCCGGTATAGCAGGTAACATTGAGGATAGCCTACACTCTTCAAGTCTCCCACCATCCAAGCCTGCCATGTAAGACACGCTTATGATAGCTCTTTGTAGGGTGAAGTTGTTGACTAGACTTTTGGCCCTTCTCCAACCAATATGGTAAGGCTCAGCGAACCTTAACAGGTAACTCTTTATATTCATTATCTTAAACCTCTTGGAACAATCCCTTGATTGAGTGTACGACTTGGTCGCTCTTTTCCCTTAACTCTTTCAAGCTTCTAAATGTGACCGGATCGCCTAGTAACTCGAGCTTTGCTACACCCTGCTTCTCATCAACAGTTATTTTGTATACCTCCACTCTATCACCTAGAAACTCTATCCTACCATATCCTCTAGAACCACTACCTCCGAGATATGTCTTCTCTAGGAGTTCTAGCCCTAAGAGTATCGTCTCAACGTTCCTCTTGACGTAGTCCTTATCTATGTCGAATACAAGTAGGGTAGCTGTACCCTCAAACTCAACTCCAGGTCTTACTCTTACGATTTCTCTAGGATCGGCTGTTGCAGTTATCCTATCAATTCTGTTCTCAGGCTTCTCCTCTAGGAAATCCGATATGGAGGTAGCTCCAATTTTTTTGACGTAGTTCTCGGATGGGAAGAAGTCGGTGAAGGATAGTCTTGTTGTAGCTAGGTAATACTTGTAGACTTCCTTAACACTTTCCTCATCATATTTCTCACTTCCATCTTTTTCCATTTTCTCGACAACTTGCTTGTAGTATGCAGATGCCCATCCCATTAGCTCGCTTATTACATTTCTTTCAAAGACATCATCTAGGAACTCGTCAACGTTCATGGCCGAGAGACTTCTCATATGCATCCAAATCTTATCATCTGTAGTGTATAGCTTTTGGTTTGTAGCTAGTTCGAGTAATGACCTCATCCTACCCTTAATGCTAGAACCTGGAACATACGGCACCTCTAGTTCAACACCCGTACTCCTATAAAACATCCTGATTACCATGGGGTACTGGTCTGCACCACCAATTCTGTAGACCTGAGCGTGAACAGGCATTCTAATGAGAAGTCCCGTTTTGGTCGTAAACCTGAGCTTGAACTCTACTAGTCCCAGAAGCCTCCTACGTACACCCTGAAGGTCTTGCTCAGGCATTAGCATCACCTCGCCCATCTGTATACTAGAACTGCTAGGCAATCAATGATAGTTCTAGCTCTCTCAACTTTCTCTCTAAGTTTCCTCAACTCATCACTAGACCTCGTAGGCTCTTTTGATTCCATCATTTTACTTATATCACTAATAAGCTTTCTAATGATGCCTATCAGGATATTAGCTAAGCTGTCACTAATCTGTTTTCTTGCAAGCTGATATTCTACCAGTATCAAAGCCTTAGAGAGGCTAAGTAGGCTGCCCTTAAGCTCTCCAGACCCTGCCTCCAGTCCGGAGATAAGTCTATCTAATGTAGCTGCCAGATGCTCATGCACACGTCTATACCCACTATGGGATGTATTGCCTATTAACTCCCTTATCTCTCTAACTCTGCGTGGATCTGTAGATAGCAACTCGTTAATGTAATTGGCTAATTTAACATCGTCATCTAGGGTTTCAAGTTTTAAAGCTAGGGGATGATGGGACATTTGGGACACCATATATACACTCTAACCAAGGGGGTATTTAAAAATTTTATTGCTGCTAGCAACTACCACCTATGGACTAGTGGCATGTTGTCAGGTGGTTGAGATGATTAAAGTTCTTTTCTCTTGCGGAGAGGGCCCGGAATTAGCGAGTTTCAAATTGGAATTAAATAAGCTAACTATACTTGTAGGCTATAACTCGACATTCAAATCTATGATAGCAAGGACTATAGTGCAACGGCTCTCCGGTACGGATGCTAGCATTGATGCTAAGGCTTATGGTAAAACTCTCTTAGATCTTGGGTACGACTGTTTTGTTGAACCTTCGGTGACAGCTACAAGTTTAATGATTCCCGATTTTAGAGTTATTTTGAGAATATTATATTACAGTGAACCTATTGTCAGAGATCTTCGCGAATACAGTCGTGAGGCTAGGAATATGATCTCGAAACTTGTTGAAGAGGGGAGATTGAGTTTGAAGGAAGCGGGGGTTATGGAGAGAACCCTAGATTTGATTGAAATGTTCATCGATGTCATAGCACTAAGGCTTTTGAAAGAGTACGAGAGATACAGGGTGAGATCTACTCCTAGCCTCCTAGCTAAGCTGATTAACCTACGGGATGAGTTGGCTAAGGAGATGTCAGAGAAGATGTTAAAGAACTATGATGAGCTATTAGCTGTGGGGGACATATTGCCTTTAGAGTTGTGGTCTTATGAAGTGCCTTATCAAAGTGAGGGAGGCAGGGAGGTACCTCAGAGTAGGGGGCTGCCTTTACTAAGGATTAGGGATAGAAGGTTTGATAAGGTCATAGAGGATATGTGGTTCTCATCATCTATAGCGGCTTTAATGTTATATGAGCTAACCACGGTATTCCTCTCAACCCCGGTACCAAAGGATTCGTGGAGATTACTTGTGATAGAGGAGCCCGAGGAGACGATGGCCCCTATCCAACAGGTGCACTACATGAACTTCCTAGATAGAGCGATCAAGATTGCAGATGAAATGATGAAAACGAACACGCTGGTCGTCTTGACAACGCACTCACCTTATATAGCGTTTGCGGCAGACGCGAAAAGATACTTTTTAACCTACGATCGTGAGAGAGGGAAGATCGTAATCGCGGAAAAGGGACCCCATAAGCCATTTGTGCTTGCAGACGTGCTACTAGGTGGCTGGTAATGGGGTTTAAGCTTTTAATGGACATTCTAACTCTAACTTGCTGTAAACATCCCTCATCTAGGGGTAATATCTGTGAAACTAGCTTCGATTATTTAAAGAAAGTGGTTTCAAGTAGAAAATTTGATGGTCTGAATATCCAGTATATGGTGATCTCCAAGAGGCAACATAAGAAGTGGTTAAGACCTATGATGAGTATGATGGAAGAGAGTTCCTACTCGCCTATAATAAGAGTTTTAAAGATAGGGATAAAAGATGATTTCATAAAACTTAGGTCCTATAAAGAGTGTGAAGGGAAAGAGGGGTGGCATGAGGATGAATATTGTGAAATTGAGAGGATTATAGGAGAGGTCCTCGATAATAACCAGTTCTTGATAGCCCTTATATGCCTTAACCGCATATTTAGTCTTGAGAGCGTAAGGGGGTTTACAGCGAGTTACGATGTTGAGGAGGAAAGAATCGAGTGTCCATGTACTGAGGCAATTGACGCTAGTGTGTACAAGATAACGATTAAACATCATAGGTCCTGATAGTGTTCTAATTGACCTTCGAGATAACGGGGATAGTCTTTGGGATGATATATAGGGTTGCTGTATATCATGGCCGTGGGGCCTCCTTCGTCATTGACGAGTGCGAGCGTCTTCTGAGTTTATCAAGGGGTTCTATTAAGGAGAGCTGGATTAAATGTAATAATATGATCAGTTTGTTGGAATATTTAGAGGCTGTAGTCAACTTAGCCGGTCCTTTACATGGTTTAGGTGGTTTGGACGGCTCATTTGTAAAGCTTATACCCTCTAGTCTTGATGCCTTGGAGAGGCTTGCAAGCTCATATATTATAGTGAAGCCTGGCTCTCCCGTTGAGGTCGAAATCCTTGCTTTCGATAGCTTGAGCAATCTATCTAATTACGTTGAGATCATGACTATAGGTTATCCGAGGAGGATTGCTAGGGTTAAGTTTAAAGCAGAAGTTGACACAAGGGTTCTTTTCGATAGTAAACTTAGGCTTCTTAAGCCTGTTAGAGCTCCTCCTTAAACTCCCAGCCCTTTAGCCTCAAGAGAACTTTCAGCTCGTCATAATTAGCGTAAATCCTAGTTCTATTAAGTTATGAAATGTATTTAGGTAGTATAGAATTTAAGGTTAAAAGCTCTCAACATACTGGACCGAAGAGCTGGATGGAGGTGCTATTGATGTCATTCTGTGCTCATATTGTGCCTGTTGGTACGTCTCTTTTGGGTAACTTTGCTAGGAGCTCTGAGGGTTCAAGTGTTGTTAGGGGTTTTGGTGTTGATGGTTGGGATAGGTTTTCTCCTGATGATCCTCGTCAGGAGGTTGTGTGTAGTAACTTTGATGTTCTTAAAGGCTACCTTCTGGATTTCGTTCGCTCCGCTGGCGATGTTGCCTCTGCTGAGCTCTCCTCCCTTCTAAGGGCTGTTAGGGGTCTTGGATGTGATCCTGGTTTTACGCGTGTGCTCTTGTATGCTACTCACACTTGTACTTCGAGGCTTGCTATGAGTGTTGTGGCTGGCTATCTCAGGGAGCTTGGGTTTTTTGTTAGTGAGGATGTTATAGTGAGTGCTCGTAGTGAGGATGAGCTTGATGTTGCTATGACTGATGTTGTTGAGAGGGTTCTCGTTGAAGCCGTTAGGCTTGCTGAGAAAGGCTACCATGTGTGTGTTAACGCTACGCCAGGCTTTAAGGTTGAATCAGCGTATCTAACTATAGCGGCGCTCATAGCGGGTATAGATTGTATATACTACATGCATGAAGCTTTTAGAGATGTAATCTACATGCCAGCTCCACCGCTACAGCTTAAAGAGGATTATAGGAATGCTATACTAGAGCTTGAAAATCCTACTAGCAGAGGGGAGGCTGAGAGGAGGCTTGGGAGGACGCTACTAGAGGAGCTGATCTGGAGGAGGCTTGTGGAGGAGGAGGGCGGGGTGGTGAAGGCGAGACAGTGGATACTAAGAGTTG
>Ga0080007_1052013_pt1 | contig 13857 bp, 15 predicted proteins | sample OctOCTMetagenome_FD_69210 | JGI IMG/M metagenome (GOLD analysis project Ga0080007, IMG submission 69210) | Hot spring and microbial mat streamer communities from Octopus Spring Streamers, Yellowstone National Park, USA - OCT_B (SPADES... | ecosystem: Environmental > Aquatic > Thermal springs >...
ACAACCGCGCCTTCGGGAGCCATGCACCTTTGATGGATGAGCCTTATCCCCCCCGAGGGCAACCTAACCTGCACATAATCACCAACCTTACCCAAAACCTGCGCAGAGGTACCCGCAGCCCTAACCAGCTGACCACCCTTTCCGGGATAAAGTTCTATGTTGTGGATTATAGTTCCCACAGGGATATACTTTAGAGGCAATGCGTTGCCGGGTTTTATTTCTGGAAGTTCCTTCCCCGCCTCTGCGTCTTCGTAGGATATGGACATGACGGTATCTCCAACCTTGAGACCTTCGGGCCAGATAATATACCTCTTCTCACCGTCCGCGTAGTGTAGCAATGCTATACGAGCAGACCTAAAAGGGTCATACTCTATTGCTACCACCTTGGCGGGTACAAGGCTCTTATCCCTCTTGAAGTCTATAATCCTATACCTTTTCTTGTGACCTCCACCCCTTGACCTTACAGTGATCTTACCATGAGAACGTCCCTTTGCCCTCTTATAAAAGTAGGTTAGGGACTTTTCGGGCTCACTCTTTGTGATCTCTGCAAAGTCATACAGGACCGCGTGCCTCTGTCCGTTGGTAACCGGCTTTAACTTTCTTACACCCATGGCTTTACCCCAGTTTTGAAAAGTCTATTTCCTGAGAAGGGTCTATGGTAACTATAGCCTTTTTGTAAGCCTTTGTGTAGCCATACCTTCTGAACTTTCCAAAGACCCTTCTCTTTCTTGGCTTAACTATCATAGTATTAACCTTTAGCACTTTTACACCAAAGAGGGACTTTACAGCGTGCTTTATCTCGTGCTTGTTAGCGTCCATTGCAACCTCAAAGGTGTACTTTTTCATTTCCATAAGTCTGTTACTCTTCTCAGTTATTATGGGTCTTATTATGATCTCCTCCGGTCTTCTCATGAACCCAACCTCTCGTAGATCTTTTCCAGAGATGGTCTTGTAATAATCAAATGGTCAGCCCAAAGGATGTCGTAAACGTTCAGCCCCTCTACGGGAAGCACCTTTACATAAGGAAGGTTTCTAAAGGATTTGTATATAACCTCCTCCTTCTCGGGAAGGACCAAAAGGACCTTTTTACCCTCAAGACCTTGGGCACGTAGGAACTCCACCGCCTTTTTAGTTTTTGGCACATCTCCAATAGGAATCTCATCCACCAAGCTTATTGCCTTTTGCTGAGCCTTGGAAGAAAGTGCCATCTTCAGGGCTAACTTCCTCACCTTCTTAGGTAATGGGTAGTAGTAGTCCTTTGGCTTTGGTCCGTGGGCTACACCACCGCCCACAAAGATGTTGGCGCCCCTGTCTCCGTGCCTTGCGTTTCCTGTTCCCTTCTGGGGCAAGAGCTTCCTTCCGCTGTATGCTACCTCACCACGGGTCTTTGTGTTGTGGGTTCCCTGCCTTCGGGACGCAAGTTGCCATTTGACCACTTCCCAAAGGACATGCTTTTTAACTTCAACACCAAATATATCATCTCTTAGCTCACTCATTGGACACTCCTCAGTAGGTTTTCGGGGATATGCTTTATTCTGTTTAGCTTTAACCTTTGGGACCTTCTGTTGGCGATCTTGCTCTTTTCTACAATCAAAAGACCCTTTGGATGACCAGGCACAGAACCTTTTACGAGGATCACCTCCTGCTCTGGTAAAACATCCACCACCAGCAAGGATAGAACCCTGACCTTTTCTGCACCCCAATGTCCTGCCATCCTTTTACCCTTCCAAACCCTTCCGGGGTCCGTCCTTTGACCTATTGCACCTACAGCCCTATGATACCTGTGTCCGTGGGACCTGGGGAATCCCCCAAAATCCCACCTCTTCATGGCACCTGCAAAACCTCTACCCTTGCTGATGCCTACCACATCTACCAGCTCTCCGGGCTTGAAAAGGTCCGCCACCGTTAGCTCCTGTCCCACTTGGTAATCCTGTGGGTTTTCCACCCTGAACTCTTTTAACCTTCTCAAAAGCTTAACTCCCGCTTTCTTCAGATGACCTATCTCTGGCTTTGTTAGTTTTTTCTCCTTGGTTTCAAAGGCTCCCAGTTGAATCGCGTTGTAGCCATCCTTTTCCACAGTTCTGATGGCAACCACTGTATGCTTTGGTACCTTTATGGCTGTTACAGGTACTGCGGTACCATCCTTTAAAAATACCCTAGTCATTCCAAGTTTTATTCCAAAGGCTCCAAGACCCATGGCATCAACTCCTTATCTTTAGCTCTACGCTTACTCCCGCTGGAAGGTTCAGATTCATTAGGGATTCTACCGTTTGAGGTGTTATTCTGACTATGTCTAAAATCCTCTTGTGTTCTCTTATTTCAAAGTGCTCCCTAGACTGGTCAAACTTGTGAGGGGAACGCAGAACTACCCATCTTCTCCTTTTGGTGGGTAGAGGGATGGGACCTCTCACCATGCCCCCCGTCCTTTTCACCACATCCACTATCTGCTTAACGGACTGATCCAGTACTCTATGGTCGTATGACTTGAGCTTTATTCGTATTATGTCCTGCTCCATTTTTCACACCTCAATCAAGTATTTTTGTAACAACGCCCGCACCAACGGTTTTGCCACCTTCCCTTATAGCAAACCTCAAACCTTCCTCCATAGCCACAGGCTTTATCAACTCCACCTCAAGCTCCACATTGTCCCCAGGCATCACCATCTCCTGCCCCTCTGGCAACTTCACCACCACCCCAGTCACATCCGCAGTCCTAAAGTAAAACTGCGGCCTGTAATTGACAAAAAACGGCGTGTGCCTCCCGCCCTCTTCCTTGGTAAGAACATACACCTGTGCCCTGAACCTCCTGTGAGGCTTCACGCTACCCGGCTTTGCCAACACTTGGCCTCTTTCCACATCATCCTTACCCACGCCCCTCAAAAGCACTCCTATGTTGTCTCCAGGAAGTGCCTCATCAAGAACCTTCCTGAACATCTCTATAGATGTTGCCACCGTCTTCAAAGGCTCCTCCCTAAGTCCTACTACCTCCACCTCCTCACCGGGCTTTAGGATTCCCCTTTCTACCCTTCCCGTTACCACCGTTCCACGACCAGAGATGCTAAACACATCCTCTATGGGCATCAAGAAGGGTTTGTCCGACTCCCTCACAGGTGTGGGTACGTGTTCATCCAAAGCGTTCAAAAGCTCCACTATGGCATTGCACCACTTGTCTGGCTTTCCTGCTTCCAACTCCTGCAAAGCCCCCAAAGCAGAACCTCTTATAACTGGCACTTCATCCCCAGGAAATTCGTACTTGTTCAAAAGTTCCCTCACCTCAAGCTCTACCAAGTCCAGAAGTTCTGGGTCATCCACCATGTCACACTTGTTCATAAAGACCACGATGTATGGAACGTTAACCTGTCTTGCGAGCAATACGTGTTCCCTTGTTTGAGGCATAGGTCCGTCAGCAGCGGACACCACAAGGATAGCACCGTCCATCTGGGCTGCGCCCGTGATCATGTTCTTTATGTAGTCTGCGTGTCCGGGGCAATCTATGTGGGCATAGTGCCTTTTGGGAGTTTCATACTCTACGTGGGTTATGTTGATGGTGATACCTCTTTCCCTTTCTTCTGGTGCTTTGTCTATTTCTTCGTATTTTGTGCATCTGGCCTTACCGCCTGGCATTACGCCTGCGGCGAGGGCACAAGTTATGGCAGAGGTTAGGGTAGATTTACCGTGGTCTACGTGTCCTATTGTCCCTACGTTCACATGCTCCTTCTCTCTTACAAACTTCTCCTTTGCCATATTCTACCTCCTGATTTTGAGCCCAGAGGCTGTTCTAAAAGTCCCTTGTAGTGCTACCTTCAGAACCTGCTGGACAATGGCAACCTCGGTCCCACAACGGGCATCCAGCAAGCTCTGAAAGCTCTGCATAGGGAAAATTATACCACTTTCCAGAAACTTTCCAACAGGTTTGTATTTTTAGAACTGTTTTGTTTAAGCCCAGGACCGGACTTGAACCGGCGACCTCACCCTTACCAAGGGTGTGCTCTGCCTGCTGAGCTACCTGGGCTCTTTGTTTGCAAAAGCGGGCGACGGGACTCGAACCCGCGACCTGCTGCTTGGAAGGCAGCTGCTCTACCACTGAGCTACGCCCGCTAAAGTGGAGGGGGCAGGATTCGAACCTGCGCAGGGCGGAAGCCCGGGGGATTTACAGTCCCCTGCCTTTGACCACTCGGCCACCCCTCCTGAGCCCAAAGCTGGCGGTGGGACTTGAACCCACGCCCGCGGGATTACAAATCCCGCGCTCTGCCTGCTGAGCTACGCCAGCTCAGTATAAAAATTATATCACAATTCTGCGTTAGGGTATAATATTTCTCTCGGAGGAGGAAAGATGGACATAAAGAAAATACCCCCCGGTAAAAACCCACCAGAGGACATTTATGTGGTTGTGGAGATCCCTCAAGACAGTCCCATAAAGTATGAACTGGACAAAGAGACGGGTGCGGTCTTTGTGGATAGGTTTTTATTTACAGCCATGCATTATCCTTTCAACTACGGCTTTATTCCTCAGACCTTGGCGGACGATGGAGACCCGGTGGATGTTTTGGTGGTATCAAGGTACCCTGTGGCACCTGGCAGTGTGATAAGGTGCAGACCCATAGGTGGCTTGGAGATGAGGGATGAAGAAGGTGTGGATACAAAGCTTATAGCGGTGCCCCACTCAAAGATAGACCCAACCTTTGATGATATAAAGAGTGTGGATGATTTACCCAAGGCACTGCTGGATAGGATCAAGCACTTTTTTGAACACTACAAGGAGCTGGAACCGGGCAAGTGGGTAAAAGTGGAAGGGTTCAAGGGTGTGCAGTTCGCCATAGAGGAGATCAAAAAGGGCATAGAGAACTACAAAAAGGGTGAATGAACCCCGAGGAGATCATTCGGAGGGCTAAAAGGGTCATAGAGGAGGAAGCACGAGAGCTTTCAAGACTTTCGGAAAGGTTAGACCATTCCCTTGTTAGGGCGGTTGAGCTTATCCTGAACTGTGAGGGAAAGGTTATAACCACGGGTGTCGGAAAGTCGGGACACATAGCCCAAAAGGTCGCATCAACCCTATCTTCTACGGGCACTCCCTCCCACTATCTTCATCCCTCAGAAGCCCTTCATGGAGACCTGGGAGTGGTGGAAAGTAAAGATGTGGTTTTAGCCTTTTCCAACAGTGGAGAATCTGCGGAGGTCTTAGCACTTCTTCCATACATAAAGCTACTGGGCACTAAGCTCATATCCATTACCAACAACCCAAACTCCACCTTAGCAAAGCACTCGGATGTACATTTATTTCTGGGAGTTTCCAAGGAAGCCTGCCCATTGAACTTAGCGCCGACCACTTCTACCACATCCGCCCTGGTTTTGGGAGACGCCTTGGCTATGGTGCTTTTAGAACTCAGAGGTTTTACAGAAAAGGACTTTGCCCTAAGACATCCTGCGGGTGCATTGGGTAGAAAGCTAAAGCTCGTTAAAGAACTCTGCCATACGGGGGAAGAGGTGCCCATTGTTAAAGAAACGGACTCAATGAAAGAGGTGGTTGTGGAAATCACCAGCAAGGGCTTTGGGGCGGTGGCGGTGGTAAATGAAGAGGGAAGGCTTGTGGGTATAATCACCGACGGGGACCTCAGAAGGTTCATAAACCGGGGTGGAGACCTAAACCACAGCTTGGCTAAGGATGCCATGACCACAAACCCAAAAACCGCCAGAATGGAGGAGTTGGCAGCGGAAGCCCTAAGGAGAATGGAGGACCACAAGATAACCGTCCTCATTGTGGTGGATGAGGAGAAAAGACCCATTGGCATAGTCCACATGCACGATATACTCCGTGCTGGAGTGATATACTAAGAGTTATGTTTGACCTTCTTGTAAAGGATGCCTTTGTGGTCTCCCTTGGGAAAAGGCTGAACGTGGGTGTGAAGAATGAGAAAATCGCCTACCTTGGAGAGGAGGAAAAGCCAGCCAAAGAGGTCCTAAGGGCAGAGGGAAAGCTCCTTTTCCCATCCTTTGCAAACATGCACACCCATCTACCCATGACCCTTTTGAGGGGGCTTGGTGCAGATCTACCCCTCATGGATTGGCTACAGAAGGTTATATGGAAGTTGGAGGGAGAGTTTGTCTCTCCGGAGTTTGTTAAAGATGGCACCATTATAGCCCTGGCGGAGGGCATAAGAAGTGGAACAACCCTATTTATGGACATGTATTTTTTTGAAGAGGTGGTGGGGGAGGTAGCAAAGGAGGTGGGAGTGAGAGTTGGTCTTGGCTTTGGCATCCTTGACTTTCCTACCAAAGTGGCAAAAACGCCAGAGGAATACATAAAAAGGGCAAAGGAGTTTGTGAAAGCTTTCAAGGGAGAAGAGCTTGTCTTTCCCGTTCTTTGCCCTCACGCACCCTACACCTGCGGACCTTCCACACTGAGAAAAGTTTATGAAATCGCAAGGGAGGAGGATGTTTATATTCACACCCACTTGGCAGAAACTCAAGAGGAGGTAGAGAGGATAAAAGAAACTTACGGAAATACACCCGTTATGCATTTGGAAAGGTTGGGCATTTTGGACCAAAGATGGCTCTGTGCCCATGTGGTATGGACCACAGAAGAAGAAAGGGAAATACTCAAAGAAAGGGAAGTTAAAGTGCTACACTGTCCAGAGAGCAACCTAAAACTTGCCTCGGGCATAGCACCTATTTGGGATTATGTTAAAAGGGGCATTCATGTGTGCCTTGGCACTGACGGTCCAGCTTCCAACGATAACCTCAACATGCACGAGGAAATGTCCTTGATGGCTAAACTGCAAAAAGGAGCGAGCCTTGACGCGAAGGCTATGAACGCACAGACTGCCTTGATGATCGCCACTGAAAACGGCTTTCGTGCAGTTGGCATAAAAGGAGGAAAAATAGAAGAAGGCTACGACGCAGACTTTATACTGGTTAATGCGGATGCACCACACTGGCAACCCCTTTATGAGCCTATCTCCCAGTGGGTGTACAGTGCCAATGCGGAGGATATTGACACGGTAGTATGCAAGGGAAAAATTCTTATGGAAAAGAGGGAGCTAAAGACTATAGACCAAGAAAAGGTAAAATTTTTGGCGCAAAAGTGGCGTGAAAAGATTTTGGGCTTTATGACGGGGCGTGGCGCAGGTGGTGGCGCGTCGGCTTCGGGAGCCGAAGGTCGGGGGTTCAAGTCCCCTCGCCCCGATGCTTAAAAGAATATTTCCAAGGCTAAAGTTCAACACCACAAAGCCTGTCCTTTGGTTTCACTGTGCTAGCGTAGGTGAGTTCAACACCGCCAAACCTATCTTGAAACCCTTAAGAAAGGACTTTTTTATACTGCTTACCTATTTTTCGCCTAGGGCAAGGGAATTCCTGAAAACTCAAGAAAGTTTTTACGACGCCCTGCACCCGCTACCTCTGGACAATCCCCTTTCTGTGAAACTCTTTGAAAGGCAGGCAAATCCACATGCCCTTTTGATTATGGAAAGGGAGCTTTGGTATTTTTTGTTAAAAGGGGTAAAGGCAAAAAAGGTTTTACTCAACGCCTACGCAAAGGGTAGTTTTTGGGAAAGAGTACTTACAAGGCAATTTGACTTGATCCTATGCAGGACGGAAAAAGACAGAGAAATCTTTGAGGGCTATGGGGTTAATGCAACAGCTTGCGGTAATCTAAAGGTGGTCCTAGAAAGGGAAGAGAAAAGGGTTTCCCTAACACTCCGGGAGGGAAAGACAGTAGTGGCGGGTAGCTTCCATCCGCAGGAGCTTCCCTCTTTGAGGGAGTTTTACAGAAGGCTTTTAGAGGAGATAGGTCAAGTCAATCTGGTGGTGGTGCCAAGGCATGTATCAAAGGTGGATGTGTTTATGGAAGGGTTTAAGGAGTTCAAACCTTGTTTAAAGAGTGAAAGCAGAGAAGACTGTCAGGTTATTGTGGTGGATAGCTTGGGTGAGCTTTTTTATTTTTATGCCCTTGGGGACTTAGCCTTGGTGGGTGGCACCTTTGCGGAGGGTGTGGGAGGGCACAATCTCTTGGAACCTGCCTATTACAGAAAGTTTGTCCTGTTTGGTCCCTACACCCACAAGGTGAAGGATTTGGAAGAGTTTATCCTTTCAAAGAATTTAGGTTTTAACGTGAAAAGCCCTCAGGAAGCGGTGGCGGTAGCAAAGGAGATTTTGGAGGGAAGGCTTACCTATCCAGACTTTAACCTGCAAGATTTTGCAAAGCAGGTTAAGGAATGCTACCTTTCAAACCTATATAAAATACTAAGCAATGCCCGATAGATGGATCCTTTACTCGGTTGTTTTGCTTTTTTTGATGGGGGAGACTGCTATAATAAGTGCCAACGTGCTTTCCGCCTCGGAGTTTGACGTTCAGACACTGAAAAGACCAGTCTTACAGTTTGTTGCCTTTTTTGCGGGACTTTTGCTTTCCTTTTACATTGCTAAAATTGATTACAAAAGGTTGTTTAAAAGAAAGTATGTATATCCCTTAGTGGGCGTTTCTTTGGTTTCCCTATTCATTGTTCTTGAAAAAAAAGCGTCTTCTGGCAAGGCAGTAGAGCGGTGGCTTTTTGGTGGTAGTGTGCAACCTCTAGAGTTTGCAAAGATAGCAATAATTATTTTTCTGTCCTATTACATAGTTAGCAAGGGGTCTTTGAGAAGCATAAAGACCTTCTCTTGGGCTTTTTTTATAGTCCTTTTGCACGCCATTTTTTTAGTTTTACAGCCGGACAAAGGTGGTGCTTTGTTTATACTCCTTCTTTCCTTTAGCCTTATGTATGTGGGTGGAATACCCTACAAGCTTTATTTACCTGCCATTGCCCTTGTGGGCTTCTTTAGCTTCTTTTTACTAAAAGAGGGTTATGTATACGAGAGGCTGTCCGCGTGGATTGACCCTTTTGCGGACGCGGAGGATACGGGCTATCAAATCATACAGTCCCTCTATGCCCTCGCTAAGGGTGGTCCCTTTGGGGTGGGCATTGGTAAAGGTATTCAAAAAATGGGTGCACTGCCTGCGGCAGACACAGACTATGTTATTTCCATCATCGGAGAAGAGATGGGCTTTTTGGGTGCGATGATGGTGGTTTTGCTATATGCCTTGCTGGTGGGCAGGCTGTTTTACTATTCTGTTAAGGTGGATGAACCCTTCGGAAAGCTTTTGCTTTTTGGTGTAGCCATGAACTTTTCCCTTGCCTCTCTGTGGAATTTGGCTATGGCATCTAACCTTTTGCCACCTAAAGGTATAGCCCTGCCCTTTGTTAGCTACGGAACTTCAAACCTTCTTGCATCTTTGATCATGATAGGTTTAGCTCAGTCTGTGATAAGGGTTTGGCAGAGGCAAAGGACCTTCTCCACGCTTACTGCCTTTGCGCAGTCGTAGGTCCCTGTTTTGCACTTTTTTGGATTGGGCGAACAAGGAGAACAGGCAAGCTCTGGAGTAAGGTACGCACCCTTTAGGGGATAAAAGCCGTAGATAGGGGAAGTGGAGGTGTAAATGGTTATAGCTGGTACATCTAAAGCATTGGCTATATGCACAGGGGAGGAATCGCAGGAGATCACAAGCTTTGCCCTTGAAATAACCGCCATAAGTTCCCTCAAAGAAGTTTTACCCACAAAGTTTATGGCGCACGCATCAAAAACCTTTGCCCTTTCCATATCCTTGCCCGTTCCTACCACTACTACTTTTTTTCCTATTACCTTAGCCAATTCTAACCAATTGTCTATATGCCACTCCTTTAACGAAAAATTAGAAAAGGGCGATAATACTATGTACTCCTCAGGAAGTTGGAATTTTTCCATTACGTTTTTAACCTCTTCCTCTTCCACAAAAAGCTTTGGATAGAGTTCTTCCGGTTCTGGGACAATACCCAAAGGTTTCAAAAGCTGTGCGTTTCTTTCTACCTCATGCATGCCCCACCGGTGGGGAACTGTATGGGTGTACAAAAAGGCAAGCTCAGATTTGTCAAAACCTACCCTTAAGGATATGCCAGAGAAGTAAAGAATGAGGGCTGTTCGCATAGACCTGTGGGCAGAAAGAACTGCGTCGTATGATCTTATAGCCTTCCTTATCCTGAAGGACTCTAAAAATCCTTTGTTGAATGGAATAAGCTCCACGTCGTATCCCTTTAACAGCTCCTTTATGAAGGGTCTACCTACAAAGCCGACCTTTTGAAACCTTTTTGTTAGAATTCTAAGAAGGGATGTAGCAAGGACCACATCCCCCAAGTAGGCAGTTTGCCACAGAAGGACTTTCATTTAACATTGGATATGCTGGCGATCTTCCACCTTTTCTCGTCCTTTATGGTGATAAAAGACAGGATCTTTTCCGTTCCGTTTTTGTCTATTACCTTGACTATGACTTCTCCATGCTTATCGTCTATGGCTTTGACATCCAAGACCTTAACCTTTTTAATGTTTTCTCCCATGGAACTTAAAACACAGGCAAGCATCTCGGAGGGTTTCATTTCTGTAAGTTGCAGGGGCAGTTTTACATCCTGCACGAGGGCATCCCTGAAGGGTGGATAGAGTAGCTTTACCGCTTCTTTGCCATCACCATCCTTTATTGCAGAGATGAACTCTTTTACTGTACCTTCTGAGGCTTCCTCTGGGCTTGTTCCGCAAGCTCTGAATACAAAAAAGCCTGCCAAAACCACCGCAAGAATTAGGGCTACCTTTTTCATCTCTTCACCTCCATAAGGTATTTGTGTATAGACTTTGCAGCTTTTTTGCCGTGGGCTATTGCCCTCACCACTGTGTCTCCCCCATTAACCACATCCCCGCCCGCAAAAAGACCTTCTATGCTGGTTCTAAACTCTTCATCCACCTTGACGGTACCCCAAGGAGTTAGCTCCAAGCCCTTAACATCTCCGTAGGCTACTGGGTTTGCCTTTTGTCCTATGGCAAAGATCACCGAATCGCATTCTATTATATGTTCGGAGCCCGGAATGGGTTCTGGTTTTGGTCTTCCGCCCTCGTCTGGTTCTCCAAGTCGCATCTTTATACACTTAACACCTATTACCCTTCCTTCTTCATCACCTAAAATTTCCACCGGTTGAGTAAGCCAATGTAAAATGGCACCTTCTTGGGCTATATGGTCCCACTCCTCATCCCTTGCGGAGGATGTCTCCCGTGTCCTTCTGTATAGCACATGAGTCTCTACCCCAAGCCTTAGGGCGGTTGTGGCACAATCTACCGCAGTAAAGCCTCCACCTATTATGGCAGTGCGCTTACCAAGTTCCACTGGCGTGGCAGAGTGAGGAAATTCGTTTGCCTTTAGCAGACCCACCCGAGTTAGGACCTCAATGGCAGAATAGACGCCCTTTAGGTGGTCTCCCTTTATACCAAGGCTTCCCCTTCCCGCGCCAACTCCCAAAAACACCGCATCGTATTTTTCCAGAAGCTCCTCCAACTTAACGGTCCTTCCCACCACCCATCCAAAAAAGAAACTTACTCCAAGTCTTTTAAGCCTTTCCACTTCCCAGTCTAATATACTCCTGTCCAGTCTTGCAGTAGGTATGCCATAAGTCATAACTCCACCAGCCTTTGGAAGGGCTTCATAAACATCCACGCTGTGTCCAAGTATAGAAAGTTCGTATGCACAGGCCAAACCACTGGGACCCGAACCCACCACTGCAATCCGCTTTCCAGTAGGCTCCGCCCTTTGTTCCAGCTGAACACCCGAGATACGAACAAAGTCTCCCACAAACTTTTCCAGAGCTCCTATGTTAACGGGCAAGCCTTTGTTTCTTCTGTTTCTTACCGTGTCGTAGTACAGTATGCAAGAGCCCTCACACTGCTTTTCTTGGGGACACACCCTACCACACACAGAGGGAAAGGGATTAGACTGCACGATAACCCTGTAAGCACCAAAGAGGTCCCCTTCCGAGAGCTTTTTTATAAATCCCGGTATATCAATGCCAGCAGGGCAAGCCTTTATGCACCTTTGGTCCGCATCCTTGCATAGCAGACATCTTTTTGCCTCGTCCAAGGCAAGGGAGACCGAATACCCAAGGGCGTACTCCCTGAAGGTCTTTACCCTCTCTTCGGGCGCCAGCAAAGGTTCGTGGTTTCTATCCTCGTAGCGAATTTTTATGGGCATTGTAGTGTAATTATATCCTAAAAAACTTAAAGCGAGAAATCCAAAAAAGCTGGAAAAATCCTTCAATGATCATGGACCACATTCCTGGGTTTCTCTTCCAAAAAAGCCCTTAGGTTTTCTGCTACACTGCTGAGCATTCTAAAGAGGGCATCCCTAGTGTTGTATGCGTTGTGTGGTGTGATTATGACTCTTTCTTGCTTAGCAAGATAGAAAACCAAGAGAGAATTTTGCAAAGTTTCTGAAGAAAAACTTCTATCCAGATAAGCATCCTCTATAAGTGCTTCTTCTCCTTCAAAAACATCCAAGGCAACGCCCCAAAGCAGTCTCCCTTCCTTCAGAGCCTTCACCAAAGCCTTTGTTTCTACCACAGGACCCCTGGCGGTGTTTATTAGCATAGCGGTGGTTTTAAGAAGGTTTATATTACTCGCGTTTATAAGGTGATGGGTTTGGGGAGTATATGGCACATGGATGGTTATAATGTCTGACTCCTTTAAAAGCTTCTCAAGCTCCACATACTCCACATGATAGTTTTTTACCAGACTTTCATCCTCCACAAGGTCGTAGGCAAAAATTCTCATATCAAAGGCATGGGCAAGTTTTATAACATACTTTCCTATCCTACCGGTCCCAATAACTCCTAAGGTTTTACCAGAAAGGTCAAAGCCAGATAATCCCTCCCGAGAAAAAATTCCCCTTGACGTTCTTTGCACCGTTTCTTTCAGTCTTCTTGAAAGGGCAAGCATAAGGGTTATTGTGTACTCTGCCACCGTGATGGATGCATAATCGGGTACATTACAAACTACAATGCCTTTTTTCGTTGCATACTTTACATCTATATGGTCATAGCCTGTACTCCTTGTAATAATAAGCTTGAGCCTTGGAAGTTGGTCTATAACCTCCCTGTCCACTCGTGAATCTACAAACACGATCACCACTTCCGCATCCTTATATTTATGCGCTGTATCCTTGTTAAGCCTGTCTTCCGAAAATTTCAGTTCAATGTCCTTATACTACTTCTGTAAGATACCTTCTCTCCCACTCCTTGGTTTCAAAAACGTAAACTAGCATTTTTTCATCCCCTTGCTTTTGTTACAAGTATTCTATCATGCATGTGCGATTTAGTTTATAAAAACCTGAGGCTGTTCTAAAAATCCCCTATCGGAACGCCCCTCCAGCGGATAGAGGGACTAACCTACTCCTCACCCTATCCCACACCCCTTCCACCAATACGGGCTTCAGAAGGGACAAATCCCTTGGTAAGACCTTTCCAAGGATAGGGAAGAGGAGGTCTACCTTCAGAACTTGCCAACTCGGAATTCCTTCCATTGGCTCCCTCACATCCGCTTGACTCACTCTGAAGGCTTTGTATGAGATTGGTTAATAGCTTTTTTGAATTCTCTACATTCCTTAGCTCGCTTTCTAAGGCATACCTCTTATATTCATTGGTTTCCTTCTCTAAAAATTCTTTAAGTTCCTCTTCCCTTTCTTCATACCTCTTTCAGCTCAAGCTTAAACTGTAAGCTAACAAACATCAAGGTTAGATTTTAGCTTTAAAACTCTTGTGTGTCAATGGGTTTGGATTTTTAGAACAGCCACCTTATAAGCTTGCCTTCTTAAAACCAAAAGAATAAAATCCACTCAAAGGAGGGAAGGTCATGAAAAAAATTTTGGTCCTTTTTGCTACCCTTGGCTTGAGCTTTGGTGCGGACCAAGTGATCCTAAAAAAGCCTCCCGCCTCTTTGGGAAAGTACTACCCTCCTCAGTCCAACAGGTTTGAGTATGTG
>Ga0080007_1085013_pt1 | contig 13806 bp, 13 predicted proteins | sample OctOCTMetagenome_FD_69210 | JGI IMG/M metagenome (GOLD analysis project Ga0080007, IMG submission 69210) | Hot spring and microbial mat streamer communities from Octopus Spring Streamers, Yellowstone National Park, USA - OCT_B (SPADES... | ecosystem: Environmental > Aquatic > Thermal springs >...
GTTCCAGTTAGCCCAGTTGTAGCCGTAGTTCACAAGCATCATCTCGTCGGGGTCAGGCCTCCCGTTGCCGTTGGCATCAGCCCTCCATATGTGGATCCACACACGCACCCTAACATCCATGACGTAGTCATTATCAGCATCAAACCGGCTATACGGAATAGTGGCCACCACATCCATAAACCTAGCCGTCGCAGTCAAGTTCGACGAGGTAAACACCCAGTAGGTCCTGTTGTAGGGAGCGCCCGGCGCAAGCGATAGACTCCGCGTAAGCGTCTGCGTTCTAGTCACCACAAGCTGCCGCGGAAACGCCACCACAGACACCGTCTTGTTGGTGGGGTTCCGCACGGTAAACGTAATAGACCTGCTCCCGCCCTGCGGCACATCGCCGAAGAACAACACGCCGTCAACACGCGAAGAGACGCCGGCTGGCAAGGAGCAAGACGGCGGCTGGAGATCCGTGCCTGCCCACCGCAACATATAAGCCCTTATGTTGTCGCACCACTGCCACTGCCACAGAGAGCCGTACTTCGAGGCATATGCGCCCCACAGCGAGTTGCTCTGCACAACCAGCTCATACCGCGCCGCCGTCCGCCCAGCCAGCAGACGCGCAAGAGACAAAGCCCTAAAGGCATCCACGCGCCCAAAGCCCTGCGAAGCCACGTCGTACCTCAGCGGCACCGCGGAAGACTGCAGAATCGTTTTCACCAGAGCTGGGTCAGCGTTTCTCCCAAGCACCTGAAGCACCAAAGCCGCAACGCCGGCCGTCAACGGCGTCGTGTAGCTAGTCCCGCCAAACGACGTATAGTTCAACGCGACAGGCGCCGCCGTGAAGCCGAAGGCGCCAACATTAACCACATCAGGCTTTATGTAGCCAAGCGGAGTCGGCCCCCTAAGAGACCAGCTGATGACCTCATCGCTAGTCCAGCCGCCGCCCGAGGCGAATACAGTCTGACCCACCTGGTATATACATACGCGAAGTGCGTCGACGTCGAGGCGCCCACAGTCACCACGCCCGGCGCCGCGCCGGGGCTAGTGATGGTGCCGTAGCCGGGCCCGCCGTTGCCGCCTGCTTGTATAATCAACACGCCGGGATACCTCGGGTCGAGGAAGCCCGGAAGCGACAAGCCAGCCACGAAGGCAGACTCAAAATCAGCGCCGAACGCACCCACGTCGTAGCCAAAGTAGGAGATCCCCCAGCTGTTGCTGATCACGTCGGCCCTCCTAGACCCCGTGTAGTAGAACTGACCCGTCGCCGGATCCACGTCGAAACCAGCCGCCCACAACATGCCAACCTCCACATTCCCCGCCCACAGAGCCTTCACCCCCACCACGCCAGCGCCCGGCGCCATCCCCCTCAGCCTAACCACACTAAGCCCAGTGATGCTATACCCCACAATGCTCCTGCCGGCGGCCGCCGACGCACACGCCGTGCCGTGGCTGTGGAAGTCGTAGAATATGCTCAGCCACCTCCCCTGCTTATCCCACCCAGGATGAATCTCGGCTGGGTAACTAAAGTGCCAGAAGAGGTCGTAGAAGAACCCGCCAGCGACGCCCAGCGACACATCCGGGAACCCGTTCCTGTCATAGTCAGGAACAATTATTCTGTTCAGGTGATACCTCAAAAAGGCGTCCCGCGTCCACTCGTTTGTCTGGGCATGAGGCGGCGACGCCAGATAGTCATCCCCAAAGTTGCAATTCATGTTAGCATCCACAATCGCGTGAGAGAAGTAATTGTGCCCTACCCTACTCCCCCTAATTACCAAGACCCCTGAGACCACGGTGCCGAGCCCCGGCACATACATATATGTAACACCGAACCGGAGATCGTTACTACTGCTAATTATGCTATTTACCACCGCCGGAATTCTATTATAGTCGCAAGGCGAGTAGATATAAATGCTCCAAGGCAGAAGCGTCTCATAATATCTACCACCGACGTGTATATGTGTAGAGTTCACTAAACTCACAGGCTGGAGCAACAAGACTTGCGACTGGTCGGCGTCAAACACCAAGGGCTCCCTAATGCTGTCGCCCTTGTACGTGCCTGTCCAATACCTCAAAGCCGTGGCCAGGTCGGGATGGCCGTAGTCAACGCCCGTGTCGACCACGGCTATGTTGATGCCGCTCCCATTTACGCCGTACACACGCTCAACCTGCGAAACTCCGATCAGATCCCTAATAATGGCGTTAGAAGGCGCGATGATGCCTCTGCCGCTCACGCCCTCCGGCAACCTATCGAAAGGCTTCGGAACAGGCTTCGCCAGCACCGCCTCGACGTAGTCCGAGTATCTGCTCAACGCCTTCTTAACGGCGTCGGGGGAATCCGCCACCCTAAACATGTACCTACCCTGAGCGTCGCGCACCAGCTTAGACATCCTGACCTCCCTCACCCGGACTTGGCGCCCACCAGCCGCCGCAACAAGCCGCTCGCCGCTATATAACTGCCGCATCTCATTATATACCTGCTGAACCACAGAATCCGGAACCCCCTCTTAAACACCACCGTAACCACACTAAACCTCTCCCCACCAGCCGACAAATTCCCAACAAACACTGACACCACAGGCGGAGACGGAGGAGACTCCGGTTGCCTAATACCCACCTGGTCAACCCCCTAACCAAAAACCAACGCAACCAACAACACCCCAAACAGTATTGCTATACCCCCATTTATAAGCTTGGAACTTTGCTTATGTTATGTCTTGAAGTACTTTTTAAGCATTACGCTTCAAACAGAACATCTGTTCTAAGAACTAATTATCCCCAATTTCTAAATTCCACCATATGCAGAACTACAACCCTCACACCTCCGAAGCTCCGACGTTCAACAGATTATGACAACTTACAGGCGAATGATAAATCCGCCGTATTTCAGTTCAAATAAATTATCCAATGCACTAGATCCTTGTACGGCTGTCCATAAGTTTGACCTTGTGGACTGTTGCGACTCCTCCACTAGACATCTTATCCTCTCACTCCGAGCCTACACCCTGCAGACCCTTAGGGGAAAGCCTTACATGATCACCCATGGACTCTCGCATCAGAAAGAAGCCTCTTCGTTAATATAACCGGCTTTTCGATATCGGGTAAATGCCTACCGATAGTGAATTCTATGGTTTTAGTTTCTCTTGACAAATTAAATAGAATATCCTTCACAACACCGGGTAATTTATCGTATTCTCTGGGGTTGAAGCTGTCTATAATATAGCGTTCTTCGCTGAGTCCAAGGTACGAGAGTACGTCTAATACCTTAACATCGTCTCTAGGCATGAAAAACAGCGTGGGTTTACCGTAAGCTAGAGAAACTATGCCAGCATGCATTCTAGAGGTGACGACCATATCACAAGAATTAAAGATCCTAGCCGAGTCGAATATGTTTTGGGGAGCCTTAATTTCGATATTTCTCCTTAGCGATTCATCGAGGATCCCCAGTAAGTCGTGTATAGCATATTCATCGCCAAGGCGTGTAGAGGACTTGACAGTGTGGGGTACAAGCCAGATATCTACATCAAATTCACTGATAAGAACTCTTATTAAGTGCTTCAACGCAAGCAGATATCTGGGGTACAGCTGGTCTAAATTATAGAAATAAAAGTAGTCACTACGGGGGACTATACAGACCACGAGACTCCGCCTTCTTACAAAATTGCCAGGGTTTTCAGCAAGAATCCTAATTCCAAACCCCGAGTCTAATGTCACGAACAACCTACTAGGATCTACAAACTTGGTGAGTATATCGTAGGAGAACCTGCCTCGAACAAAGATAACGTCAAAGCGTTGCAACGCTTTTCTAAGGGCCTTTAAGTATCGTTCACGATGTTTAAGTCCAATAAGAGATACGGAAATAGGGTAGACTATCAGAGGACCCTTTACGACAAACCTTGCGCAGTTATAGGTTAGCAGGTCATCAAAAAAAGCTGCATACTCTAGAGTATGCCCCGCTATAAACCCCCCATCGTACTTTAACCCATCGATAAACCTGCCCACTGCCGGTCTAACGTAGGTCGCCATTATAGTGTTCTCGTAATATCTCTTGTAGACGAGATCTTTTAACTTGCTTACCAGGTTTTTTGACAGCGTAGTATTATACTCAGGGGATGCTACCTTTTGAGGTTTTTGTTTGGTGACGCCGCTACCTACAAACATTCTAAAAATACTAAATACATCTGTACGTTCGTGAAATCCCTGAAGTATTCTTATCGAACTACAGCTGGGAATTAGTGTGAGCGGCGCGTTGAGAGAACCTGTAGGGATAAACATATCGACCTTAGCGTTGCTGAAATGCTCTGCAATCAGAACAGCTCCAACAATGTTTTGTAGCTCATCCCCTAACCCGTTGGGCGCTACTACACTGGCTACAAGAATCTTCATAACCATTAAAATTAATTACTGCATGGATTTATAAGCTAGGAGTCTCCACCAATGATGGCGCCTCTATTTTGATTGCGTGAAAGAGTGTAATTCTTCTACGAGTGTGTTGCTATCAGCCTTGGTTAGAATGCCTGTAATACCGTCCTCTGCGATCTTTGGTGGTGCCCCCTATTACTCTTAAACTGCTCAAACACCTTAACCGGCGTGCTATCCAACGTCAGCACGAGGACTCTAGCTACGGCGCATTGATGCTGCACATATATTAGACATCGATGCAATTTAGAAACATTAATTCAGCTCAAGACCAAGAGATCAGAAAAGACCCATGCCAAATCCTCAGGCGGATGCGAAAGCTCTACTTCGGCTACGACAAAGAAGAGAGGAGATAGTACCCAGGCCCGCGACACGGATATGCGTAAACCCAACATTGTAATAATCGTCACCGACGCCCTCCGCGAAGACCATGCCCAAGACCTAGACAGACTGGTTGATTACGGCTTCGTCAAATATCAAAACGCCATAGCCCCAGCCCCCTGGACACTGCATCACACGTCTCCATACTCACAGACGTGCACACCCTCCAAACACGGGATACACAAAACAAAAGAATTACGGAAGAAGAATTAATTAAGATACTCACAACTAAGAATAAGTCTAGCTTAATATAACAACCTGCAGAACTATAAAGACTGAAATTACAATACCACTTTAATCTCAGCAAACACACTCTCTGTCATGCCCATTCATGGCTTTGAAGCCGATCACAACATTCTCATAAACCTATCTCGTCTACCATAGCGGTGGACGATACTTTAAGCGTAAATAAGTTCGAAAGCAATGAAGTAGAACTAGCTTTGTTACCAATATAGCTAACCGCTAAATGCCACTCAGCTATCTCTAACACGTCGTCTGAATCTTCCAATATCTATCTGACTTACTTTGTAAGGGGAGAAAGGAGAAAATCTTGCGGTTTCCATCAAGATCTTACGTCCAGAAAAGCAACTTTTCCTATTCGTAAATCATCTGAAATACCACACTCCCTCACTCGGTTAGGACAAGACAAAAAAGGTACCTGTGTGCAACTAATGGGTATTAACTGGTAGAATCGATCCCCACGACCAAAGTTTTCGGCGCACCTATCTCCACCACGCGGAAAGAGCAACAAGGAGATCGTAGAACCAGTAAGCACAGTACCAAAGAAGGCAGACCACTCCAACATGCTCATAATCGACACGTCAGATCACGGCGAATTACTCGGCGGCGACGACGCAACTCATATCTACTCCCTAAAAGAGGTAATATAGGAGTATCACTATACGTTAAATATCAAGAAGTGTGGAAAAAGAAAAAACTATATAACAAAACTTTAAAACAACCAGAATACGCCAAAGGCAAGCAAGCGCAAGAGGTGCTCAGAAAGCTACTTCACTAAAGACTCCAAGAGGGAAATAAACCTCTCCACATTACCGCTACCAAACCTCTCAAAAGCATACCTCCTCATTTCATGCTTATCAAACCTTCGCTCTATAATTGTCGATATAGCCTTTGCCACTTCCTCTGGTGTAGGATTAGTGGTGATGCCATAACTACCCACTAATTCGGGGATAGCCCCCCTATTGGAACCCACCACAGGAACACCAAGACTTATAGACTCCACAACCACTAAACCAAATGCCTCTGGCCATATACTGGGCAAAATAAGGGCCTTAGCCTTAGCCATCATGTTAAAGTAGTCAGCATCAGACAACCTACCAAGGAACTTAACCCACTCCTCAACACCAAGTCTTCTCGCTAAACCCTCCACCCACGACCCTGATGTACCAGTCATATAGAGCTTCATATCGATACCCTCATTCAGTAATATTTTCAAGGCATTCAATAAGACGTGAGGACCCTTAACCAGATTTGCCCCGCTAGCGTAAAGTATGTAATCACCTGACTCATCAGGGAACGACGAGATGTACCGCCATGGCCTATGCGCCGCGGGGTTATAAACCACCACAAACCTGTCCCTAACCTCAGGCAGGTGAGAAACAACGATGTCCCGCATGGCATTAGACACGGCGACAAAAACGTCGACTGAGTCAACAAAGGGATCTATGATTCTCTTCCACCTAAAGTAGTCTAGAGACCCCTTGCCGAAGTCGAGAAGCCAATATGCCCCAGCCCTAAGTTTGTCTAACAGTCCAATTTCCGCAAAAAATCTATTTGCCGACTGTTTGCATCGAGTCAATAGCCAAGGTGAGCACTTTCTGCCGCATACTCCGTTAAAGCCATATGAAAACCACATGATCGGACATATGGGCTCATAGGAATGCAGATGAGCCACCACTGGCAATTTCTTGATACGCTTAACCCTTTCCACAACGGCAAACTCACCTGTAGCAATCCACACGGCATCAGCCCAGCGCACAAGTCGCTCAAAAACGCTATCTGGCTTCATCTGAAGTAATGCGCCAACATTCCAACAAGGCACTCTATGTACCTCGACATTATCCGGGAACAGAGCGTATTCACCCCCTAAACAAGAAACAATCTTTATCTCTATGTCGTTTAACTTTGCAAGGAAAGATAGAAACTCGTTAGTTGCTACTTGTGCGCCACTGTACCAAATTCCATTAGTCGTCACTAGAAGCCTCATTACAGCCCTGAACGGAGAAGCCTTATGAGTGGCGTCTTTACTTTATCCCAGCTTCGCCTACTTAGAAGAAACTCCCTATACCTACGTGAGAACACGAGCCTTTTATCTTCAACGTCACGCAGATATTCCGACACAAGCTCAACGAACTCTCTCGGCGAAGCGGCCCACAACACCTCATCTTTGTAGTCCTGTCTCTCCACAAACAACGGATGCGTTAACTTGGCAACAGGCGTGCCCACTATTCCAGCATCGATGGAGCCCAGCCTAAGCTCCTCATCTGTACATGCCTCAAAATACAAATCAGATGAAGCAATTAATCTCAGAAATCGGTCCCTCGGTAAAAAGGGAAGCCGATAGACGACAAGATTGCCCCACTTTTCTGTTTTCGGCTCTCTCTCTGCTGGATTAACGATCACTAGATTAATTCGTCGATTCACTCTTTTACTAACTTCTCTCATCAATGAGAGCAATGCCTCCTCTTTAAGTAGTCTTGGTGAGTTAGCAAAAGAGGTATATGTCACCACCTGTGGGTTGGGCCCCCTCTGTATGTTATCCTCGTTTCTTTTCTGAACTTCCTCAGGAAAGACAAATTGTGGTAATAATATAAAGCCGTTATATATTCTATTAGCCTCACAAGCAGTTAAACTATGACAAATATATGCATCAATTCTGTCTGCTTTCCTTGCCATTTCAAAAAGTAGAAAAGAGTATGCGGCGCCTAACTTTTCCTTAAACCGCCCATGCGCTATCACATTGCCAATCTCGTGATATATAAATCCATGAACAAACAAGATTACCTTAGTCTCGTTTCTTATAAAGAGATGGCTGGGCGGAGGGATAGAACCTAGGATGATTATCGTGTCGTAATTCTGAAGCTGTGAAAAGTGCTTTAGATGAAACAAAGTTGGACTCCCACTAATCACAATCTTGCTCACAGGTAGTTTCTCTCTACTCAGCCCTTCCCAGAGCCTCTCAACGACGTAAGCAACTCCCCCGCTACCCCTAGGAGCTATTAAGGCTATCGAGCCCATACAGTTACGTCGTTGCCAGAGTAAAAGACCGAGTTGCCTGAGTTCTTAGCTACTACAAAAACGTCGGGACTATACACCTCCAGCATGTTGGAAGATTCTTGACGCAGTATGATCAGTCCACTAAAGCTTCGAAGATATGTAGAATCAATATAAAGGCCATGGCTACCTCCATATATGAACTCAATACCTTTATATCTGAACCCTCGGTATTGACGCTGTATATCAAGATATGTGTCAGCCATGAAGTGACCACTCCGCCAGTCTGCCAAATAGGTGCCGGGGGCTAGCATCTGTGAAAGTATGCGTATTTGTTGTGCATCTCCGTAAGAAATTAGACCTGATAGCGATAACCCATAGGGGTTGTTGGTATATGGATTCTTCGGTGCAAATACACCAGAATAGGCGAAAGAAAATACAGCGACGGCTACAAGTAGCAAAGAGTATAGAGCGCCATACCGCCTCCTTCGAAGTAACTCGAAAGCATAGGGAGCAAATACGGCCAACATAGCCGCCGACGGCAAGCCGAGGTACCGTGGCAAATCCGCCGCTGGAAATGCCGAGGCCCCGATATAAGCGATGATGAGAAACGTACCTGAGAGAAAGGCTAGGTTCCTGGCAGACCCTCTGCCGTGTAGAAAGACGAGAAGCCCTGACACGGCTAGGACGGAGATAGCCAAGTTGCCCAGCGACGAGGTAGGCGGAACTAAGACGGGGGCTGTCGCGGCGAGAATTTTTTCCCCCCGTAGAAAGGTTAGAACAGCCTCCACAACATTTCTGTAAGCGCCAGACAGCACATAGAACAATGAGGTGTAGATAGCGTATGCGGCGAAGATTATAATGAGGTTGAGCAACATGGCGGCGGTCTCTCTTCCCCTTTTAGAGATCCAGAGAGCCGTAGTAGTCAGCACCATCCAGGTGGCGACGCCCCCATGGCCAAACACGCCGGCCGCAAGTAGCGGTATCCGTAACAGTGCTGAGCCCGCCAGAAACGCCGTGAGGAATACCGTAAGCGAGGAGACCTGTGGTATGTACCAAGCGGACCATATCACTGCAAGCGGCGCCATGAGGAGAACGAACACCCCCCTGAAGTCGTTGAACCCGCCGAACCTCCGGGAGAGCAGAAAGACTACCAGCGGTAGCTGTAGCAGATACAGGAGGCCCATAACTACGCTAGCCCACACCGGATCCAGCCCGCTCATTAGCGACACCAAGGCATACTCCAGCGGAACCATCGGGAAGGGGTAGGCCGAGTGCCTAATAGCGGTCTCCGTGACGTGCCCCGTCTGTAGCGCCTGGGTAGCCCACAAGATGTCACCCCACGTGTCGTTGCCGAAGGAGGGGGCGTAGAGCGTGTAGAGCGGGATGAGGGAGGTCCCCACTATAGCCGTGGCTACGGCGACTTTTTTCACCGGCTTCTCTTCTGCCAGTACCGTAATTAACAACGTGAAAGCTAGCGCTATGACGTAACCAAGACCTGTATGCCTGAGGTGGAGAAGCTCCGTCTCGGCCACTATATACACGGCAACAGGGAAGATCCACAGGGAAACGGGCAGACGGATACTAAATGGCTTAGCGCTGTTGCTGGAAGGCAGTAACAAAGCTACAAGTGCGAGAGATAAGCTAATTTCGGCGAATAATAACTGACCAGCACTAATTCTGTTTGTGTAGTAAAACCAAAATAAGGTTAGCAATGCAATAACTAGGAGAAGCATAACTAGCCACTCTAACTTCGAATAGATTCTAATGACCACTATCCAGCAAAAGACTGAAGTTGCATGTTCGCAACGTAAAGAGCATACTTCCTTAACCTTGTTGAAGATAAGGAAAGATAAAGTAGTGTGCAACCAGCTCCCTTAATGTTGCGCAAATCCCAATGCAAGCTTGCCAACGTGCTTAAGAGAGTCATAAATTAGGGCAATTTTCATATCGACCCGTCTGCGTTATTGTAAATGCGAAGGATAAAGAAATTCTGGTGAATAAAAATTGACCCGTAATAACGCGATTCGTACAACAGAGCAGGAAATAAGCATATCATTAAATATCGGTGGAGATGCAAGAAGCTGTTTTAATCTCATATATCTTTAAATAAAAATTTATATTTCATTAACAGTTTTACATAGGAGTACTTAAAACCGATCTTGTCAATTGTTGAAACTTTTTCAAATTCATTGCGTGGATTATTTATATAGCGTATTTTTTCTGTTTTTTTCAAAACATAAGCTATTATTCGCGGTATTGCTGAAACTCCGAACATGCGAAAATCGAAAATCATCAAGTTGTAGACATTAGCAAAGTGACGTTTGATTGTGTTAACAGTACATCCTCCAGGATTACCTGAGACATGAAATGCGACGGCACGTGGTTGATAAAACATAATAAATCCATGCTTTAATATACGGTAGTATAAATCGCTATCTTCACATAAATAATTATATTTATATCCTGTGTAATATGTTCTAATCGTATTAAATATCTCTCTTGGTATCAATGAAGTTGCTGGCGGATGCTCTGAAAGTAATATATGAGAAGTTTCTACATCGTAATTTGCACAATGGTCGCCAGTTAGCTCATTAAAATATCCTATAATTTTAGCACATTCACGAAACGGAGAATATATTCTTGTCGAGGATACAAGAATCAGTCTTGGCGCCACTGCTCCAACCTTGTATTTTTTAGAAAGTACGCTATATGTTTTTACAAGAATCTCTATAGTATTTGGCATTAATAACAAGTCGTCTTCTGAAAAAAACATAAGATCTCCTTTGGCATAACTAAGTCCTATGTTGCGCGATGCAGGTAATCCTCTGTGTATATCATTTCTAATATATTTTATGTTATGATTGTCTTTAGCTATATTTTCTACTACTTTGCTTGTAGAATCGTTTGAATTGTCATCAACTATAATTATTTCCAAATTTTTATGGGTTTGCCGTAAAATGCTCTGGATTGCACTTCTCAAAATGTAGGCTCTATTTCGTGTCGGAATAATTACAGAAACTAACTGTGCCTCGTTCGAACTCACCAGCTAGAAGAAAACCATGATATATAAGCCGTTACGACGGTCCTTAGGACGAGAAGAACTATGTATCGTCTCTAGGCCTTTGAGGACTATCTGGAGGGCGAAGTACTACTCGTTGCCGGGTGCCCTCTTGAGGAGGGGGTGTTCCGGGGACCGCACATCGTGAATGTCGCTCGCCTTAAAGCTCATGTTGACGTCTCTGAATAGAAGGGAGAAACACTCCCTGTCTGGGATGTAGGGGCCGTGGGCGATGTCTAGGTTTTTCTAGGTTTTTTGTGAGGTATACGCCAAGTCGGTATTTCTTCAGTAGGGGATGCGGCCTCTCGAGCCACAACCTGACCGCCCATCTATAAAGCTTCGTTGGCGGCTTGTCGTCCGGGATTGGGAGGAGTATCATTTTCTGTAAGTCAAGGTATATGTCTCTACTGGGGATGTCTGCCGCCCGGGGATAGGCGAGATGGAGCTTTACGTATTTCTCTATCCATTTAGAGAGCGGTATGGCGTTGTCGTCTGTGAAGAGCATGAGGTCGCCTGTTGCGTTTTTCTTGCCTAGGTTCAACGCGTGGGTGACGAATCCGCGCCGTTATTCTATTACGACGCAACGGACGTTTGCTTTATGGCAGAGGTCTTCGACCTCTCTATGTTGCATTTCTTAACAACGAGGACTGTTTCATGAGGTCTGAGTGTCTGGCCTCTTAGGGCGAGGAGGGAGTGCTTGATGTGGCTACAACCCTTGCTGGGGATAATTACCGAAGCTTTCATTGGCTGGTAAATTGAGATCTCACCCCTATCTTTCGATGACAGCGGGGACTGGCTCTCTGTACTTCTGTGATATTGCCACAACGAATATTCTTAGCGAAGGTACAAGGGTCGCCGCCACACGGCGAGGTCTTTAGCGAGTAGATTGGTATCTCTACGTCGAGCCCATGGATCTCTCTGAACCACTTCGGCGGTATCTCGCGCTGGGTACCATACCAGCACCAACTCGCTATGATCGGCTCGTGACCCAGCTTGATGAGTCCTTCGGCTAGGAGTGCTATGAATCTGTTTACGCTGTCAAGGTGGGTGATATATTCCCTTCTAATTAGCGCTATCTTCATAGAGCGCAAGATACTTAGGGATTATCTGATTCCAAGACAGGATGGGTGCATGTTTTATTGCCACCAGTCCGCTTCTGAACGGCTCGGCTTCTGCCTGTAGGTTCTCTGCCACCTCTGGCGTTGTTATTGTTGGAACTGCCATGGCGAGGGCCTCGGCGGCGAATATGCTGTAGGCTTCCTGCCTGCTGGGGTTGACGGCGTATCTGGCGCCTGTGAGTAGGCGCAGGTAGTCGGGGCGGGGCTGGGGGTCTAGGAACTCGACGGCGGCTCCGCGGCGCCTGGCGTACCTCCTCAGCCTCTCCCGGTGGGGCCCCCTTCCTACCACCAAAAGCCTCAGCCCCAGCTTCCTCGCCAGATCCACCGCCACCTCTAACCGCTTGTACCTCTCGACCTTTCCGGCGTACATCATGTAGTCGCTGTCGGCGCCCCGCCACCTGTGGCTAAAGACGTCCTCCTCTACGCCGTTTGGGACGACCACGGTCTTGTCGCGGGACTGCGGGTAGTGGCTTTTGAGTAGCCCGGCCTCCCGGGGGCTTACGGCGTGTATCGCGTCGGCCGTCTCGACGGCGTGCGCCACGTACCTCCTCCAGGGGATCCAGAGTAGCCTCCTCAAGGCGCTGTGTCCCGTGCCGTGGTAGTGCGGCGTGAAGATGATCCGCGCGCCCGGGCTAATCCTCCGCGCCGCCGCGGCGGCCCACACCGCGAGAACCGCATGCGCGTTGTGGATGTGAACCGCGTCTGCGTCGCTGAGGAGCTTCTGGAGGAGGTTTCTCAGCCGGTTTCTCTTCTTGGGTATGTGGTAGGCGCCGCTGGGCGCCCAGGTGGGCCACCGGATTACGTGTATGCCGTTTATCTCATCTTCACGCGGCTTCTCCGCCTCCGGCTCCCCCGCGACGACCGTCACCTCATGCCCCAGCTTAGCCATCCTCTCGGCCACGGACTTCACGACGTACTCCACCCCGCCGATACGCGGATAATAACTCTGCGCCACGTACACGATCCTCATCGTCTAGCCAAGGGCACCAGCGACATCCCTAATTGGCCTAGGGCAACGCGATATGAGCCTAGAGACTTAGACAACACCACACGTCCTCTACGCATGTCGGCGCTTTGGAGAAGTCCAGCAGCTCGCCACGTCAAGCCACGGCTCTCCTCCATTCTCTCGGCGTGTTTAGCCATTGTATTCCTAGGGCTTTTGCCCTCTCTTCGTCTATCTCCACGCCGAGTCGTCTGGCCACGGCGTATCCCACGACTTTGGCCAGCACGCGTATCGGCATGGTTAGGCGGAGGCACAAATCCCAACGCCAAGAGCATAACGACAAACAACCACAGATATATAACCATTACAACTTACAAAACCGCACAAAACGCGGAGACATGAATAGGGTAATCGGCGTTGGTCTTATGGCTGTGGGTGTGATTGGGATTTTGCTGTGCGGCTGACTTATGTTTTTCTCGCCGTGGCAGGTCCTTATACTTCAGCCGGCGTTTATGGCGGTGGCCGCCGTCTTCGGCATACTGGCCTGGGTAGGATACGCCCTACAAGCCATAAGGGGGCAGACCCCACGCCTAGGCCAGAAAATCGCCAAAACAGAATACCACGAAACCCCCCGGAGACACCCCTGCGCCAAACACCAAAAAATA
>Ga0080007_1063669_pt1 | contig 13795 bp, 11 predicted proteins | sample OctOCTMetagenome_FD_69210 | JGI IMG/M metagenome (GOLD analysis project Ga0080007, IMG submission 69210) | Hot spring and microbial mat streamer communities from Octopus Spring Streamers, Yellowstone National Park, USA - OCT_B (SPADES... | ecosystem: Environmental > Aquatic > Thermal springs >...
AATGATTTTGTCAATGTTCTCGGAGCACATATTAGTGTTTATGTAGCAGTTGTAGCCGAAAAGCGTTAGCCAGCCTATAATACCCCCAAATGCTCTGGCAGCGTTCTCAATGATTTGTCTATGAATTGAAACTCCTACTTCTCTAAATCCCTTTTCGAGAAACTCAACGGATTCTTCGAAACTAAGTCTCCTCGTGGATACTATGTGCATATATCTACCATAGAGAGGAGACTCTGCAACATCAACGCCTATGAATTTAAATAAGAGACCTACCTCGGAACCTGTCAACACCAATCTAACATGCTCTAAGTTGTCATAAATGTAGGCGAAAACTCTTAGGAAGTTTATCCAAGTTATTTTCCTGAGCTCCTGTGCCTCATCAAAGGCGATAATGATAGGCTTTCCAAAGTCAGAGCCGATTTTGTTAAGGGCAACGAACACTTCTGCAAACTCGAACTTCTTATCACCTCTCCATGAAATATCTACCGATAGTGGTGATAGGGAGACCGAAACACCGCTGATCCTGCGAAGCTTTTCAACAATCTTCCTACGTAGGGTAATGTTTCTCATAATGAAATCTTCTAGGGAAGCCTTTACTATATTGGCAAAATCCCTATAGGTTGGATTTAAGGAAAGCCTCGTATCTAGGTATACATATGGATATTCAGATTCGTTCAAGGCAACTTTAAGGAGCGAAGTTTTACCAGTTCTTCTCACCCCAGTCAAGAGGGTAATGGGAATCTTTTCTAAACCTTTTTTAAGTTCTTCAAGTTCTTTCTCGAAATCGTACAGATCACTTCTCATTTCCTTAGGCCTTATATCAAATAGCAAAACTTACCCCACCCCAAGTTTAATTGGGGTAACCCAAGTATATATTTCTGATTTTTATGTCTTACTCGCCAGAACTGTAACTATTCTTATCTTTATAAAGAATAATAACCTGACCCTTTAGGGCGGAGTAGCTCACCTTAGAATTTTTCCCATACCAACTTCTTCTTGTGTTATTATTGAACTTAGAATTCCTCATAAACGTCTATAAATCCCTTGTACCATTCCTCATAAATTTTTGGAGTAACTATGTGAAGTTCTAACGGGTCGCTAAAGCCTAACCTTCCTTGAATTTTTACTGCAATTTCTGCTCTTTTCCATATATCGTTTGCAAGTTCGGTAATTATTAGAATATCAATATCGCTGTCTATTCTATGATTGCCTCTAGCTATTGATCCAAAAAGAATTACTCTGCAATTCTTATCAATCTCCTTTACGCATATCTCTTTTATTTCCCTAACATAATCTCTTGCATGCGCTAAAATTTCTTTTCTTCTACTCCACCAATCTGAGCTCATTTAAGAACACTTTAACTAAATTAAATTCCTCAGGCTTAATATTGTCTATGAAAAATTCAATAACAGCTATATTGCACATATAAAGCGTCTAACTTTGGAAACTTATTACAAACCATCCTAGGCATGTGCGCTACTTCTCCGTACGCCTATGATATAACCATGATAATTAGTTAAATTATGCCTTTAGTATATGAGAATTAAATATTTTTGCTACAAAACTCATTGTTATTTCTCTGCATATATTGTGCCATGATCTGATAAATGATAAATTCCATAATTGTGCTTAAATATTCTAAATTTGCTGAAGCCTTTGCTTTTTAATTTATTTATTATATAGTCTACTTTAGGTCTATTAAAACCAGTATATTCAATTTTCACTTTTTCAAATTTTGAAATTGCATCATCTTCGATAATGTAATATTCGCAACCTTTGCAATCAGCTTTCAACAAGTATGGATTGTTTAAATTGTTTTCTTCTAAAATCTTTCTAAGACTCACACTTTTAACCTTTAATGCTTTTCCTTTAGCTTGACCATATATACTGAAACCTCCGTTTATGTTTCCTCCTATAGATATTTCGATTTCTTCATCCTTACCTACCGCTTTATTAAATATATTTATTCTATCCTTTAAATACGGATTTAACTCAATGTTTTTCTTCAGCCAGTAAAAATTGACCGGATGCGGCTCATAAGCATAAACAATTGCTCCAAAGTTTGCATAATATAACGCTGTATCACCAACAAAAGCCCCAATGTCAACAATTACTTTATCTTTCAAATCAAATCCTACGAAATGAATATCATGAATAAAAGTTTCAGAGAAAATCAATGGATATACTGAGTATAAATAAAAGCGCAATCCGTTTGGTAAAATTAAAATTTTATTCTGCCAATCAACGCGCCAGCAATATTCACAATTCTTTTTTGCATCCTTTAAAGGAACACTTTTATAGAGCTCGTATAAAACATGAACTAACCATTTTGTTTTTCTATTAGAATCTATGGTTAAACCACTCCTAAATTTCAATTTTGCTTTATTTTTAATACCTGCAAAATATAAAATTGCATCGCCTAAATTCTCGAATGTTCTTGTTATATTTTCAATTTCTAAAATAAAATTAATTCTTCCTTTTAAAGAATAATATAAAGTAAGAATGGTTCTAAATTTTGTCATGAATTATACCAAATTGTTTAATATTAAACGAATATCCATTTAAATCTAACATAATCAATATGATTTTCTTTATTATTAATTTTTGAAAGTATGGTAAAAAATTTTACAATATACAACCGGAATCTTTACTTAAATTATCATAATGATAATTAGAACTACCCTATTCACTTTTCTTACTTCAAAATCTTGTGTCAATACGTTATAAATAATAAATAGTAAAAAGCTACTTTTATTTTATTTTCTTTACATTTTAGAAAGTTAATAAAATCGTTTAAAATATTTCGAAAAGCCATAGGAGATAATAATTTATGGGCGATTTCCTTTGACGCGCAACTCATTTCTTTCAAGTCTGTATTTAGCATAAAGATTATTTTTTGCTTAAGATCGTCTAAGTCATCAGGATTGTATAAAACGCCATTACCTTTGATTACTTCTTTAATTCCGTATAAAGAAGGAACAATTACAGGAAGACCAGCTGCTAAATATTCAGATAATTTAAGTCCTGCAACGAAATGCATGAACAATTCATCTACGCCGCTCATAAATCCTATATCTGATATTTTATATAGGGCTATCAATGTTTTACTAGTAGGAGTCAAATAACCTGTATAGACTACATCAAGCGATAACGTTTTGCCAAGACTCATCAAATATGAAAGTTGCTCACCATTCCCTACAATTATTATTTGTATTTTTTCTTTGAATGATATTTCGCTTACAGCTCTAAATAGCATAACTAAAGATTTTAAATGCCTTGGATGAAGTCTACCTACCCACAAAATTTTGTATTTCTTTAAATTTATATTAAATTTTGAAATGACTTGATTTTTAACTTCTTCTGATACATTATTATAGATTTCTGGAACTACTAATTCTCTTATTATAAAAATTTTTCTTGCTACAGGACTAAAGTATTTCTTACCAAATTCAGTTGTAACTATTAATCCCTTTACATTTTTCGGAATTATTCTCTCGTTAATTAATATACCTAAGTTATATGATAATCCTTTTTTATTAGGATAAGAACATAATCTTATAATTAAATCCTGATAATCTACAAATGTTTTAATTTTAAACATTTTTGAAAATATCGTAAACCAAAAGCTAAAGCCAACAGGTTCATCTTGAATAATTACCACGTCGGGTTTTATTTTTAGACATAAAATTAGAAACATTATAGCTTCAAAAAAGTTGGCAATAAATAACCTATCCATTATTACATCAATCATTGAAGCCCACCTAGGTTCAATAATGTTAATAGCAGAATCAGCTTGTTCAAAGTATCCGAATATTTTTTGCTTTTTATTATTCCATATCCTTTTTAGACCTATAACGTGAACTTCATGACCAGCTTTTCTTAGCTCCGAAACAATAATATCAAATCGTTGGTAACCTTTTTTATATCCTGTAAAATCCCAACCGAAATACATATAGATTATTTTCATGATTTTCGTTTTTTATTGGGCATCGAAATAGTAATAAACCAGATAACTTTTAAAAATTTATTTTAGCTAAAAATATTTATTAATATTAACATAATTAATCCTACTATATTTTATCCAAAAGAATATTTTTTTAAAAAAAAAATTAATTAAAAAATAATTTAATCTTATAAAGTAAATCTTACGTAGAAGGCTTCTCCGTCTCCTGAAACTATAGTTTGTGAAGCTGACGTAAAACCTGGATCATATGTTGAAGGTGTAAACGGAGTAGCGGAGTATGAACCACTCCCAGTATATAGATATGGAGTATAGATAGGTGTAGATATTGGGTTCCATTGAATCCATACGAAATTAAACGAAGGTGTGAAAACATTATTAATAGAGGTGCTAGTTTCACCTACTACAACAATATTGCTACCACTAACTGCAATTCCATGGGCTCTATCAATGGTTGCTTTGCCATAACCTTTTGCATCAACTAAAGCACCGTTATTATCTATTCGTAATATTAGAGCATCATCAACATTTGGCGGATTGTGGAACTGTCCTGCGGCATATAAATATGTACCATCATAAGCAATGCTATTTATTCTGCTTGAGGTACTAAATACTGTAGCCTTTCCAGCTATAACTCCTCCATCTATTGTGAAGCTTGCTATGAAACCATTATTATTTGAAACACCAGCTACAACAAAAGTAGTTGAAGAAGTAAATTTAACTGCCTGTATTGCATCATCTGCAGATGTTCCAAATCTTAAAGACCATACTAAACCAGGAGTGCCAGCAGCAGGGTCCCAATCGATTCTTAAAATACTAGCATCGTGTCCTCCAAAAGTAACAGATTTCGTTGATCCGCCTATAATAATAATATATTGGCTTCCTGTCCAGTAATAATCTATTCCATAACCAAATTCATAATCAAGACCTGCATCAAGTCTTACAAAATGTAGTAAATTTAAATTAGTTGCATCTAATATTGCTAAAAATGTTTCTTTTTCGTTGAATTGTCCTGTTACAAATACATAATTTGCATCAACAGTAACTCCAAAAGCTCTATCAGCATATGGTGAAGCAATAGCAATTTGAGCTACTATGCCAGGAGTAGCCAAATCCCATTTAACTACAAATATATCAAAATAACTACTTGGATTCTTTGTCGTACCTACAATATAAGCATAGTCACCATAGACAGCAACAGCAAATGCATAGTCATGATCGGATGTTCCAAAAGTCCACATACTAGTGGTTGCACCGTCTTTTACAGCAATAAATGCATCGTAACCGCCAGCACCAAAGCTATTTGTATATCCCACAATTACATGTTTTGTACCCCATACTGCAACACCTCTGGCTATATCTTGGTTGCTTCCTCCAAGTATTGTTTCTTCTGCAAAAGTAAGTGCGTATACATTTGTTTGTTCTTTAATTACTGATAATAATAGCATGCTTGTAATTGCTAATGCTATCGTTACTATTATAATTCTTTCTTTTTTTGGCATACCAATATAATTATTTAAAAGTATTTAAACCTTTACTCTCATATTTTCGAAATATTTAAATACCTATTACTTTTTCGATTTGTTTTCTGTTCAACTCTCTTAAACTTACAGTATTTCAAACTTAATCTAAAAAATTAATTAATTCTCTTTATTTAGATTTATTCTGTAAGTATTTTTGCCAAACCTCTTTATCATTTAATTTGTTTATTAATGCTTTATCCATTGAAAGCATATACCCTCTTTTTTATGTTAACTAATAAAATAACACAACCTATAGATTCCCCCATTTCATATGTTTATTTATCTTATAAATCAACTTCATTTTAGGATAACTTAATTTTGTTAAAAAGCTTTACAGAAAATAACGCATGATTTACTACATTTAATAAATTTCATGTAATTTTTAATGTATTTTAAATTTATTAGGCTAACGAATAAATCCTGTAAATTTACTCAGCAATAAAATCTAATAAACTATTTAGCAATTTATCAATTTTATTTTTATTAAAAAAAGAATCTCTTACACTTTTATAATATTCAACAGCTTCACCATAATTTGTCACAATATTTTGAATTTTACACTTAATATCTTCAGGATTATTTATATTAAAAAGATATTTATCACCAATAACTTCGCGTATACCAGCTAAATTTGAACCCAGTATTGGAATACCTATTGATAAATATTCAGATAATTTAATACCTGTGATAAAAGAAGTAGCTATATCTTTAGGTAAAACATGTACAGCCAAGTTTGAGGCACTAAGATATGAAAAAAGCTTATTCCTATCATATGGACCTAAATACATTATATTAACTTTAGATTTCTTTGCGTAATTTTCTAAGATTTTTATAAACTCTTGCCTCCATGATGCCCCAGCAATTAAAAAAACAATACGTTCTTTAATACTGTTTTCCAATAAAGATAATCCATAAATTAACTTCAAAAGCCCAATTACTTGATAATCTCTTATAATGCCAGACCAAATGATTACAAAATCATTTTCTCTTATATTCAATGCTTTTCTTATATCCAGTTTACTTTGACCATATTCTGATCTGTTTTTAACTAATTCGGGTAAAACAAAGAATTTGTCCAAGGATTTTTTACTTATAGAAGCAAGATAATATTTCCCAAAATTGGTCAATGTTAGAATTTTATCAGCTAGCTTTACGCTTACCACCTCGTTCAGAATTATTTTAATGTAGTCAAAGAAATCTATCTTTTTTCCTATTAAACCCATCCTTACAGTTAAATCATCCATATCAATGATCAGCTTTATCTTTTTAAAGCTTTTCAATAAAAATAAAGCAAATACCAAAGAAGTTAAAGAACCATGTATTATGATAATATCGCATTTAAGCTTTAATGAAATTAAAACATAAGTTATATATCGTGAAATAGGTAATTTAAATAATTTATCTAGGAATGACAATAATCGAGGAATTAGAATTCTAATTCGAAACAAATTATCATTCATTTCTAAAATCCTTAAATCAATTTTAAATAAACTTTTAGTCTCCCAGCCTCCGCATTCTAAAACTAGATACTTTTTAGATAAAGTTTCTAGCAAAAAGTCAGTCCTGTCACGTGCACCTCTTGGATAACCCCAATGAGAGAAGTATATTATTTTTTTCATTTTAAATTTTTGCCTTATTATTTAACAAAAAGAACACCTATACCAAATCCATTTTGTTCTCTATCTTTGACTATTTCCAAATGTTCGTATTTTTCTTTAATTTTATTCCAAAATTTATAAACCTCACCTGCCCATGAACTTGTCTTAATTCCATATCTTGTATAATAATCAGGAATTATATCATGAAAAGCTATTATTCCGCCTTTTCTTACCAAAGGAGAATACATTTCAAAGTCCTTCTTAATTACCTTTCAACATATCCTAAATAAAAAACAATATAATGTCATCTATTAATTGTTATTATTCAAAAGATTTATACAAGAAAAAGAGACTCAAGCAATTCTACCCAAAGTCTCATTGAATTTAATAATTTATTAAAGTATTTGCGTAAACTTTCCTTATCAAAACTAAGAAAATCCAAACGCTTTTCTAATTGAGATATAAGTTCCAAATATGCATCTGTATATGATTTTGCATTTATTTCTATTTCATTTATAACATAAAATACTCTTTCAGATACTATAATGCCCCAGAATTCTTTCATGAAATCTTCAAAAGTATTTCTTGGTTCTCTTCTATGTTCTACAATTGGTATTCCTATTGAAATTCTCCCTCCAATTTTTGCCATAATTTTTTCTATAAAAAGGTTACACCAAATATCTCCGAATCGATCTAACTTCAGTTCACCTACATATGCTCCTTGAAAAGTATCATACATTATCGGAAGAAGTCTTATTGAGTAAGCAGTATTTGCTGTATTGATAGGTGCAAATGTATCTTTTGAAAGTAAAACTCTTTTATGGCTTTTTAGCCCTGTAGTTTTTGTGATTGGAAGACCATTCATAGCACCTTCGCTAAGAACTGTGATAGCATCAACATCAGGATTCCCAGTCCAAAGTCCAACATTAAGCATTACATTTCCTTCTGAAGGCTTATAATAATATTGGTCTGTTCCTCTTCTACTATAAGGATACCCCCTAGCATAAATACGATTTGATGGTTCTGTCATTAACATAAATATTGTATTAAACCAACCATTAGTAGATGAGACTTCAACTTCCTTAACATGGGAATTTACAATATCATGCGCTCCAAGATAGTCAAAATCGTTTTCCTTCAAGTTTAATGCCCAATTATCATCATCATAAGTAATTATTACATCTACATCTTTAAGTGCTGCAATGATATAACCAAATGAGCGGCATGCATCTGTTCTATGTGGTATGATCTCCCAATATTTTTCCCAATTAGAACCAAAGTTCTTTTTAAAAAAATCAATTTGCATAGGTATAGTCCAATACTCATATGACACTCCTGCTTTTTCTAGAATTTTTATGTTTTCATTCACATAGGGACTGTAATCGTCAACAGCTATAAGAATTACCTTTTCAAGAGGATGACCAAATATTCTAAAGTTTTCAGCATACGATAGCCATGAATTAAGTATTCTGTTTGTTGGAACTACTATAGCAAATTTTCTATTATTCTTCATTAAATATCACCTTCTGTATTTTATATAACTCCTTAATTCTGTATAAAAACTTTATTCACAAAACTATTAATTATATATAAACTCAGAGTATCGACCCTCTCCAGTGGAAGACTATCATCAATGGGCTTTCTACACCCCTGCATTTCTGTTCACGGCCTTGCAATTCTACTAAACCTTACCAATCTATCTCTATGAGAGATGAAAGGATTCATTAGAACTTATGAAAGAAGTGGTACATAATTCCTCAAGGACGGTCATGTATAATTTTCTTAATTCCTCTCTATTAGTAGTGTATCAATATGTACTCACCTATCAATAACAGTAATATAAAGAAGCTTCGCTTTTTATTAAAATAGATAAGATATGATCAAGAGTTAATAATGAAATTTAAAAATTAATTGCGATATTATAGCTAATATCTTATATCTTGAATTATTTAACTATTATTCCAAGATTTGCTGAGAGTGTAATAGGTTTGCATTTTACTGCTTTGCAAAAATCTATGAAAGAATTATTCAAGTGTATGTCATCAGATATTAAGATACCATCTTTTTTAATTTTAGGCCAAGCTGTCTTAAACTCGAACATCATATGCTCATAAGTATGCAGAGAATCATGGAAGAAAACATCTATTGAATCCAAATCTTTAAGTAAACGCGGCAATTCGATTTTACTATCTCCTAATATTAGTTCCCATCTATGTCTTAGCCTTTTCGGAACGATAATTCCAACTTCCTCTTTAGTTGCAAACTGAAAAGGCAAATCTATTGAATAAAGAGTCCCAAATCCATTATCTTCCATAGCTTGAAGGATGAAAGAAGAAGTTACGCCAAAGCTTACACCAGTTTCTACAACAATTTTTGGCTTTATCTTTCTCATCAAAATATAGAATATCTCAGGATTAGGATAGCCACCATAACGAGATCTAGGAACTTTTGCTTGGATTTCACATATTTTTCTTATTATGTCTTTACAATTTCTAAGCTCAGAGTAATAATCCACGAGTTCTTTTTTAGTTATGCCTAATTTGTTGAGTTGTTTCATTAAATTGGCTTTGTAGAATTTGCGTCTTAATAATTCCAGTTTTCTTGATTTTAAATATGTATCAGGAAAATCATAATAACCTAGAGTATAATATGGGAATGTAAGCTTAGATTTCTTATAGAAATTGTAAATTATAAAATACATTAAATTAGATTATATTTTAGATAAAGCATTTAACAAATTAGATTATCTTTGAAATTTTTGCAGGAACACCGTAAGCTATGCTATTACTAGGAATATTCTTGGTTACTACCGAGCCAGCTCCAATTAAGGAGTTTTCACCGATTGTTATTCCTGGTAAAATAGTAGCATTAATACCTATCTTTGCCCCTTTCTTAATTATTGGTCCTTTTATTCTTTCTAAAGAAAAAACTCCTGTAGGGTATTTTTCATTGGCTATCATAACTCCTGGCGCTATGAATACATCATCTTCTATTATTGTGAGCTGAGCAATGTAGCAATTGCAATGTATCTTTACATTATTACCTATTTTACAAGCATAATCTACTACAGTATTGCTCCAAATTTTCACGTTGTTTCCTATAACATTTTCTTCTCTTATTATAACATTATGCCCAGTTTCGAAATTTTCTCCTATCTTCGAACCTAAATAAATAATAGAGCCTGCTCTAATTACTGCATTGTCTCCAATTTCTAAAGTTAGATCATTGATCTTTCTGCTAGGCATATAGCCAACTATCGCAGTATCATCGATTTTGCAGTTTCTTCCAAGCGTTACGAATTCCTTATTCAATATCATATTTTTTCACTTTAACCTTTTTACCTTTCTCTATAGATTCTTCAACTGCTTCTAAAATTGAAATGACTCTAATAGCTTGGGAAGCATTAGTTAAAGGCTCTTTGTTGAATCTGATACAACTAATGAAATGCTCAACCTGTTTCATTAAAGGTTCCTCTTTTTCTATTCTTGGCATATATAATTTACCTTTATAAATCTCACTTTGCTTTTTTATTAAATCTTCTTGCTTAATTTTCTCGATATTGCTTTGATAAATTGCCAATGGCCATTCTTTATTCATATCATCAAACTTTATTAAATACTTAGAAGTTGCAATATACCAGCTCCTAATTTTCTCTGCTGCATACCAGCTTGTAGTTATTGCGAATTGCATTTCAGGATATTCTAAATGAATATAAGCATAATCATAAATATTTTTATCTTTTTGCAGAAAAGTAGTAGCTGTTGCAGTAACAAAAATTGGCATGTTATTGAACAAATAATCCAAAATGGCTATATCATGGGTTGCAAGATCCCAAGTACAACTTGCATCTTGCCTTATGGGGCCTAAGCCTATTCTAATAGCTATTCCATAGAAAACTCTTCCTACCTTTTTATTTTTAATTAATTTTCTCAAATATTGAATAGCAGGATGGAAGCAATATATATGACCAACCATTAGTATCGCTTTATTTTCTTTAGCGATTCTTGCTAATTCAAATGCTTCCTTAACATTCATAGTCAAAGGTTTCTCAACAAGCAAATGCTTACCTTGCTCCAAAAATAACTTGGCTATCTTGTAATGAGTTGAAGCAGGTGTTGCTAAGAAAGCTGCTTTAATATTCTCATCTTTAGCTATTTCCTCGTAATCTAAAGTAGTCTTAACATTACTTGGAACACCCTTAAGCGCTTCAGGATTACTATCACAAACGTAACTTAATTTAATTCCTTCAGTGTTCTGCAAAACTCTCAAATAATTCCTTCCCCAATAGCCTAAACCTATAAGCGCTACGTTTATCATTTCTCAAATATCTTCTCAACAAGAATCTTTGAAATTTTATTTAGATTGTAGAAATTTTTTATACTTTCTATGGCTTTTAATGATAAATCTTTATAATAGTTTTCATCCTGAAGCAATCTTTTTATCGCTTGTTTCATCTCTTCAAAATTGCTTACTTTTATCACCCAAGGAAGATCATCCCCTTCTCTCCCCTTCTTTATTAATCTTATGCAGGGTAATCCAAGTACTGCGTAATCAAATTCCTTTCCTCCACCTCCTATTGCTTTAAGATTTAGACCTATTTTACATTGAGATATATAATGCTTTAATTGGCTGTGAGGAACAGCTTCTATAATTTTAACAGAATCATGTAAACCTTCTTTTTCGATGAATTTTTGTAATTTTATCCTTTGTTCTTTATTAACTCCTATCCAAAGCATAGATATTTTATAATTAAGCTCTTTTTGCAAATTTTTGATTAAAGCGAAAATATTATTTAAATAATTAGATATGAATCCTAATCCTCCAACGTAACATAAATCGTAATTATTTTTTCTGTCATTTAATTCAGACATCCATTCTAAAAATGCACAGTTTGGCAAATAGACTGCTTTATTTTTTTCTATTCGGTATTCATGTTTTAAATACTCTGCAACATAAAACACCTTCTTTGCTTTATTGATAAAAATGGTAAGGAGAAGTTTATTTAACATTAATGAGCGTGTGAAAAAATCCAGATACGGATCCCTTACATCATTGAAGTTCGGTATTCTTCTTAGTTTACTTATGACATGCCCTAAAGCAAAATCAATTATATCGCCAGCAATTATTGCATCGTATTTTGCGTTAATAAGCAGTCGTAAAGGTCTACTAGAACCTATTGAATATTTTGCAATTGAAATCTTTTGATACTTTGCTAATGCAAATGCCATCTTCTCGTATCTGCTTGGAATTGTTGATTTAGGTAATTGGTTAATTAATAAGATTGTTTTATCTGTTTTTATAGCATACTTTTCTAACCAATTTATCTCATTAAAATTATACAAATTATCCTTAATTTTCTCATAAATATTTTCAAAGTTCAATAAATCGTTTTCACTACTAATAAAACAGGCAAGAGGAATAATAATTCTTTCTTTTATGTTTCTAATTTTTTCAAGAAATTCATTAACTTTTTCTGGCACCCCAAAGCTCTCTCTAAAGTATCTAATGAGTATACTATTCGGAGTAATTATTGGTGTTAAAGGAAATCTTTTACATTTATCTTCAAATGATACTTTAACAAGTCTATCTCTTAATTGGTAACTACCGAGTTTAAAGTATTTATTTTTTAAAAGATCAGCGCGATTAATGTAAAATTTTATTATTTTTTCATTTATTTCAATATTTTTGAGTTTATCTGAAATTAGTAAAGTTAGTATAAACTTCGGCATTTCGTTACTGCTTAATCCATATTCTTCTTTTACAATATTTCTGACTTTAATAATCATGAAAATAATATCATAAGCATTCAAACCAATAGTATTTCTTTTGATCTTTTTCAAACCATTTTCTAGGCATAATGGATTATAAAATATAGGGTCAAATGTAAAGTATTCAACTTTATCAACTAAATCTTTTAGATGAATTAAGACTGATAGTTTAAGATTGTCTATCATAATAAATAACTATATATTCATAATTTGCAATCGAATGAATGCATTGTGTGTTATCAATATCCGTTTTTTGAAAGGTATTCTATTAATTTTTCAGCTACCTTCCTTATATCAAAATTATCAATCGCGTATGTTCTTGCTTCTTTTGACATTTTATAAATTTGTTCCTTATTATTATAAAACTTATCTAATATAACAGGATATTCTTCTATTCTTGCGACTAAGCCGTTTGTTCCATTTTTTATATGTTCAGTAGGCCATGAATTAGGAGGAACTATTGGAATAATTCCCATTGCCATATATTCAGCTAGTTTTATCAATCCACCTCTTATAGGAGAAGGAGAAACTATTCCTAGGTTTGCTAATTTTAAATATTTTGGTATTTCTTCTCTAGGAACAAATCCTGTAAAATAGAAGCTGTTTGATAAACCCAATTTCTTAACGTTTATTTTCATCTCATTCAAATAAGGTCCATCTCCTACAATAAAAAACAATAATTCTTTTAGCAAATCCTTTGGAATATTTTTAGCCACACGAACTATATTGTGCACACCTTTGGATTTTGAAATTGTACCTGAATAAATTATTACTAGTTTTTCCTTTGGAATCCCAAATTTCTCTCTATCGAAAGGATAAAGAGCAGGATTAAACACATTAATACAATCAACAGAGTTATTTAATACGTAAACATTCCTTTTAGATAATCTCTTTAAGTAATTAGCTAATTCATTAGAAGCAGCAGTAACAATAGTAGCATTTTGA
>Ga0080007_1080685_pt1 | contig 13781 bp, 12 predicted proteins | sample OctOCTMetagenome_FD_69210 | JGI IMG/M metagenome (GOLD analysis project Ga0080007, IMG submission 69210) | Hot spring and microbial mat streamer communities from Octopus Spring Streamers, Yellowstone National Park, USA - OCT_B (SPADES... | ecosystem: Environmental > Aquatic > Thermal springs >...
CTCCTTTTTGTCCATTAATGATTGACATTATAAGGTAAAATAGTCCATCTACTGCGGCTTCAAGATCGTACTGTGATGCAATAGGTGGATGGTCTGGATGTGTGTGATATATTCCGATTATATCCAAATTTTTCTTATCTGCTTCATCTTGAATACGGATGAAATCAAGAGGATCAAGGATAAACCTTATTGGATTATCGCTTAAATTTTTTGCCTCTTTAACTTCACTGCTTATAAAAACTATCTCTTTTTCATTCTCTTCTGTTTTACCCAAAATTATTCCACATGCTTCATGAGGGTATTGTCTTTTTCCGTGTTGAGCTATAGATTCAATTAGGTTCTCATCTATAATAAGTTTTGCTACCTTCACCTTTGAATTTTGCTCCTCCATACGCATCTGATTTCCTGAAATAAATCAAAAATAAAATTTACACCCCAAATAAAGTTTATTTCTAAAATTTACACACAAAGTTTAAAAATATTGATATGAAGAAAAAATTCCTCTTTTTCATCTTCTCAACTTTATTTGCACTGTATGGGTGTAGCAAGGAATCAGAAGGTAAAAATATACAAATCCGTAATCCGATAATAAATGAAATTTTAGGAGAAAAATTGAGTGAAGTTCCTTCTCAAACACCAAAATTATGCATTTCAGGAGTAATAGATATAGAAAATAAAGATGAGATGATAAAATCTCTTGATACCTTGAAATCAGCTGGATTTGATGTAATTCGCAGAGATTTTCTCTGGGAAGAGATAGAACCGGAAGAAAATAAAATAGATGAGGTGAAATTACAAAGATACAAGGAATTTGTAAATGAGGCAAAAAAAAGAAATATTGAGGTAATATCACTTGCAGCGTATGGGAACTGGTGGGCATCAGATGAAGCAAAAAGTTGTTACCAAGCCTGTTTGGAATCTGGAAAACAAGAAGGTGAATGCAAATCTTCATGCACAAAATTAGTTCCCGATCCAAAAAAATATGGAAAGTTTGCAGGTTTCCTTGCGGAAAGCTTTCCTGAGGTAAATATGTTTGAGATTTGGAATGAACCTAACTGGATTATGTTTTTGCAACCAAATTCTCCGGAAAAATATTCAGATATTTTCTTTGCGGCAAGGTCAAGCATAAAAAAATATGGTGAGAAAAAAGAAGTAATATTAGGTGGACTTCTTATGCACGAAATACCAAATTCACCGAGCTCACTTCTGTATAACTGGCGTGAGTTTTTAGGAAATTTGATGGGAAGAAACATTCTAAATTTAGCGGATTCAATCGCCTTTCATCCTTACATAGGACCAAAACCTTTACCTTATCCACCTTCTTTACCACCAGAGGACTCAAAAAATTCAGCGGGCTCTCTTATATACTACATTTCATCTTTGAGAAAGCTTATAAAATCTTTTACATCTGAGGAGAAACCAATTCATATAACCGAGATAGGATGGCCAGCAAATTATTCCGATGTAACGGGAGAGACTTACGGTTCAGATATGTTCATATCAGAAGAGTTGCAGGCAAGCTTTATAATAAGAGCATTTGTTATTTCTTCTATGCTCGGAGTAAAAACATTTTGCATATACACCTTAAAGGATTTACCAGATGACTTTCAAGCATATAACAACGCAGAAAAATATTTTGGGATTTTGAGAGAAAATTTTACTCCGAAAAAATCTTATGATGGAATAAAATTTACGATGCCGAAAATAAAAGGAAAATATATGGGAGATGTAAAAACAGAAATTGTTGATGAGGCAGAAAGGAATAAAGAAGAAGGAGAGAAAAAAATAGTATTTTCTCCTGCATTTGAGGGGGAAGATAAAAAATTGCGAGCTATATTTTGGGTCGTCGGACCGGATGGCACAGAACAGAAAGAAAAAATAAAGGTCAAAGCATACATTCCAGAAAACTCGGAGATATTCTCAATATATGGAGAAAGAATAACAAATTACGAAAAGGGCAAAGGTTATATAATTTTAGAGATTTCTTCATCACCTCAAATTGCAGAGATAAAATAAAAATTATGGAGTTATCCCCAGAAATATTAGAGAAAGCAAAAAAAGTAGAAGAGCTTATAGCTGAATGGGAAAATGCTCTCGAATCAAAAGATATGGAAAAGCTCAAAAAAATAGCTTATGAAATACTGAAAATGGGAGATGAGTTTATGAAAAAAATATGGAAGGATATAAAACCCGGTGAAAAAATTTCTGATGTTGCAAAAAAAGTAATTGAGCAAGGAAATATATGAAAATCTCACTCCTTTTTGAGCCAGGGCATCATAGCTCTTAATTTCTCTCCAACTTTCTCAGCCTCTATATTCTCCCACTCCCTGAGTAATGAATTAAAAACAGGACGCCCTGACATATTCTCTAATATCCACTCTTTTGCAAATTTACCAGAAGTTATCTCTCCGAGAATCTCTTTCATTTTTTTTCTCACATTTTCATCTATAATACGCGGACCCCGAGTTAAATCTCCGTATTTTGCAGTATTTGATATATATTTTCTCATCATTTTAAACCCACCTTCATAAATCAAATCAACTATAAGCTTCATCTCATGAATGCATTCAAAGTAAGCAAGTTCTGGTGGATATCCGGCTTCCACGAGGGTTTCAAATGCAGCACGCATAAGAGAAGTTAGCCCTCCACACAGCACGACTTGTTCCCCAAAAAGGTCTGTTTCCGCTTCATCTTTGAAGGTCGTTTCTATAACTCCTGCTCGTGATGCTCCTATTCCCTTTGCATAAGCAAGAGCAACTTGCTTTGTATCACCTGACGGGTCCTGATAAACGGCAAGTAAAGCCGGAACCCCCCTGCCCTTTAAAAACTCATCTCTGACAAGTTTTCCCGGTCCCTTCGGAGCAACCATAAAAACATTAATATCTTCCGGAGGGACTATTTGCTTGAAGTGTATGTTAAACCCGTGAGCGAAGGCGAGATATTTTCCCTTTGACAGACCTTTCTTTATCTTCTCTTCATAAACCTTTGGTTGTTCTTCATCTGGTATGAGAATCATTATAACATCAGCCCATTTTGCAGCATCTTCTACCTCCATAACTTCAAGTCCAACTTTTCTTGCCACCTCCCATGAAATTCCTCCTTTTCTCAATCCAACAGCAACTTCAACTCCGGAGTCTTTGAGGTTCAGAGCATGAGCGTGTCCTTGACTTCCAAAACCTATAATTGCAACTTTTTTGTCCCTTATATAAGATATATCTGCATCCTTTTCATAATATATATTGACTTTGTTTCCTCTCTCGCTCATTTTTATCACCTCCTTAACAAACCTGACCGGTAATGTTATCACATTTCATTTATGTCAAAAAAAATACAAGAATCATTAATTCAAAAAATAAAAATATTTTCTTCAAAAACCGATCACCTAACAATTAGCACTTGCTTTCCTTGATCATTTTCGGTTTGAATCTTTGCTTTTTGAATTTGAATTTTTGATAGATTTAACGAAATCTTCCCATGTTTTTGCTCTTATTAATTCTTTTTTACCTTCTCCAATTTATCTATTTCATTCATTTTATCCAAAAGTCTTTTGATTTGCCTTACCTTTGATATAAAAAACTTTGCTTCAATATCTAACAAAATTGCTTTCCTTAATCCCTCTTTCAATCCTTCTTGTTTTCCTTTTTCAATTCCTCTCTGCTCTCCATCTTTCAATCCCTCTTCTTTTCCCCATTTGTAAAGGAAAGTTTTTCTTATATCAACTTGTATTGGCATAGGTTTTAACTTTATTTCACTTATGGTTTCTGAATATTTTGATAAAATCGTCCCAGGTCTTTGCTTCTATTATTTTCCTCTTTATTTTTTTGAGGTAATTTACATCGTCAACTTTTTCCAAGAGAGTTTTTACCTCTTTTGTCTTTGATTTTCCAAACTTGATTTGAACATCTAGTAAAATTGCTTCCTTCAATCCTTCTTGTTTTCCCTCTTGTTTTCCTTTTTCAATTCCTCTCTGTTCTCCCTCTTTTAACCCCTCTTCTTTCCCCCATTTATAAAGGAAAGTTTTTCTTATATCAACTTGTATTGGCATAGGTTTAACCTTTATCTCAATATCAAATAAGCCTGCTAAAAAGCTTATGCTATCTATATATTTAGCAATTTCTCTCTCATTTTTCACAATTTCTGCAATTCTTTTTTTGACTTTCCTTATTATTTGAGGTTTATCTTTGAATTTCCCAGCCAAAATTCCTAAAATAACTTCTGCGGGTTTTTCGCTTTTTATAAATACATCTGGATCTATTTTCTTCATGTCTAAAACTTTGTATTTTAAAGTTATTTTTGGGGTTTTATACTCTGATGGTGGAGGATTCCCTTTACCAACGAATAAAACAATCTGTGTAGGTTCTTTTTTGTATTTTTCTACTATTGCATAGTAATAACGGAACATCCTGTGTGGTAAGTTTTTATCTTGTTGAGCCTGTATTTCAACTTGGATTATCTCACCGTCAGCTTCAACTAAAATGTCAGGACGGAAAGTTTTTACTAACCTTATCTCTGCTGATATGACTTTTACTTTTTTACCTATTTTTTTACCAATAGCTAAGTAGTAAATTACTCCTATTGCTTCGGAGAAAATTTCTTTTAAAATCGCATCAAATCTTTTGAACTCTTTTTTATGTTTCTTTTTCCTTTGTTCTTCTTTTTGTTGTTTTTGCATTTTTTCAGTTCTGATTTTTTGTTTTACAACAATACTTGAAGCTCGCTATAAATTTTACTTATTTGATGATTATTAGGATTTTCTTCATTTTCAAAGGTTTTCAATCTCCAACTATACTTTTTTTATACATTAATTACTTTTTCAAAAAGCATTTTCAATATGTTCTATCCTTACATTATCAGGAGTAATTTCAACTGATATAACATCAAACCTTACATCGAGGTTTTTAGTTTCAAGCTCTTGAACTTTATAATGTGAAGATAAAAACTCTTCTGCAACCGATAGAATTTTTCTTGCCTTTCTTTCATCTACCGCTTCTTGAGGGCTTCCAAATAAGTTTTGCTTTCTCGTCTTGACTTCAATAAAACACAAAAATTTTTTATCAGGTGAAATGGCTATTATATCTATTTCTCCGAACCTTGTTCTGAAATTTTTTTGGACTACTATATAATCTTTCTGTTGTAGATATTTTTCTGCTAAACTTTCTCCTAAAACTCCTATTTCCCTTCTGAGATTTCTGACTTGTATTTTTCTTCCCACTCTTCCCAATCCGGCGTAAAATACCTTAATCTTATTTTTTTATATTCTTTTGTAGATACTAAACCTGCGTAGTTTTTAATTCCAGTTTCCTCTGACATTTTCTTGATAACATAATTCGCTTCTTCCTCATCTCTTGCGTGAATCATAGTAAAAATGGAGTAAGGCCAGGATGGATAAGTTGGTCTTCTATAACAGTGGCTAACACTTCTTACTGATGCAAACTTCATCCCAATTGAATCTATATATTCATCTGGACCTGAGACATCCCAAACAGCCATGACATTATATTTGAAACCTGCTCTTTTGTGGTAAAGTATTGCTGCATACCTTCTTATTTTTCCTTCCGCTCTGAATTTTTCATACCAAGATTTGAGTTCATCAAAGGAGAAATTATGCTTTTCAACAATACGAGCAAACGGTTCCTTCTCGGGAAAAATGTTTTCCTGAAGAGCTAAAATTGCTGGTATTTCATCAGGGGAAACTCCGCTTGCCTTCCTTTCCTGCTCGGTATAATACTTATACTTTTCTTCTCCCCCAGGATCTTCTTCTCCTGTCATATCTAAAACAACACCGATTTTGTAAAGTTTTATTGTAGGCAGCATTATCATCTCATCTGCTCCACTTATTTTTTCAAGAATTTTTACTGTTCTTTCAAGCCCTATTTTTGAATTTGGCGGAACTGCGATTGTGAACCATATGTTAAAATCGTGGTTCCTTCTATAATTATGACTAACACCTGGATGTTGATTTATTATGCTTGCGGCAAAATCTTCCTTTTCCTTCTTTACTTTCGCAGCAACGAGCATGGATTTATACCCCAAAGACCTCGTGTCAAATATTGCACATATCTGCCTTATGATCCTTTTTTCAAAGTTTTCTTTAACAAAATCTATAACCTCCTCCTCTTCCAAACCCACCATCTCCCCTATCTTTTTGAACGGTCTCCACTCGAAAGGAAAATCAGCTTGTATAATGTTTAAAATCTTCTTTCTTCTCTGCTCAATATCTTCACTTACCACCAACATATAAAGAAATTTGTATAAAATTGCAACTACATTACTAAAATTCCGAAGATTTTCTGATTCACAAAAAACTGGAACATATTAAAGGATTCTTTTTTTGCTTCATACATTAAAAGCTGATGATTTGTCATGTTTTCGTCCTGCTATTGCCAATCAATAAACTTTATCTTTATTTTTCCGACATATTCTAACACTTTCACCCAATCCGAAACATTTCCTGTTCCTATTCTTATTCTCAAAACATCAGCTGGGAAAAGCCCCCAGGTTGGGTCAAATTCTATCCAATTTTTCCCATCAAAAGCCTCTACCCATGCGTGATAAAAGAACGAACCTGAATCATAAACAAGCCCAAATACAACCCGAGAAGGAATTCCAATAGCCCTTAAAATAGCAACAGTAAGAATAGAGTGTTCGTTGCAATCTCCTTTCATAGTTTTAAGGACCTGTATGGCAGACGGCATGCTCAAAACAGATGTTTTCTTCAAACTGCGGAAAACCCAATCTGACACATATTGAATAGTTTCCACAACTTCATTATTATCTCTCCCTTTCTCAAAAATTCTCCTGCTTTTATTATTTTTATTAGTACCCTTACTCTCAACATTTCTTTTCAATTCTCTGGCTAACTTTTTTATTTTTTGACTATCAGATTCTATCAAAAGCTCTGGTTTAGTATAAAGTTCCAAATTACGGTTATCAAACAGAGGTGAATCTTTTAGCTGAACAACAAAACCATATCCCTCCTTTGAAACCACTTGTCTTGGAGGAAATGAAGGAATATAATCAACTCCCCATACAAATAAAATTGCTCTCTTTATACTCCTCCTTTGAGCTGAATCCGGATACTTACCTTCCACTGCAACGGAAGTAGAAAAAATTATATCCACATCTTCCGGCGGAGAAGAAATTATTTCTTCTCTTGACGAAGTAATTGAAGAGATACCCATAGTCCCCTCCTCTTTCAAGAAATTTCCTTTTTGGTCAAAATAGATGAGAGAAGATATACCTGCAAATATTTTTTTGAAAACTAAAACATTCTCACTTTTCTGAAAAAGTTCAATATAAAGTGTGTCAAGTCTTATAACAGATGGATCAAAATAAAGCAAAGAAAAATTTTTCAACTTGCTTTGATCTCCATTCCTTATCATATCAGAAATTATAAAAATAAATGAAGAACCAGTAAAAACTTTCTCCGGGATACTGAAACTCTTTGTCCCTTCACCAATACGCACTAAAAATTTATTTCCCTGAACCTCACCCTTAACAGCAGTACCACCGCCTTCACTTTTGATCTGGAACTCAAAAGATTTAAAGGAATAATCAGGGTTCTTCGTCCAAACGAGTTGAGCTTTTACTTCTCTTTCTTGTCCCATGGCCTTGAGCTTCATATTCATCACTTCTTCCACAGAATCACCCTTTAATCTGACAATAGAGTATCCTATGTTTTTGCCCTGCATCTGAATCTTCTGCCAAAGTTCAAAAGAAGCGAAAGATTCAGAAAGAAAAAAAACAAAAAGTGAAAAAAATAAAGAGAAAGGAACTAAAAAAAGAAATCTATGCAAAAAGAGATTATGTTTTCGTTCTATGAACATTTTGTATATCCGCAACTCATACATATATAACAACCTTCCTGAAATGTAAGAGAAGAAGAATGACATTCAGGACATATTTCAAATTTTTCAGTTTCTTCTCCTGCCACTTTTCCTATCTCTTTTTCTGTACCTGGGTTTGAAGGATTATTTTTACTTGGAGCTGCATTTGAACCTAATTTATGATCATTACTGATATGAACTTCTTCTTTCTGTTCAGATTTTTGTTCAGACAGGTCAGAAGAAGTACTTTGCTTCCCATCAACAACCTTATACTGGTGGTGAGATAGATCCGGAGGATTTTTTAGAGATAGAGCAAATCTTATAGCTTTGGCGATTCCATCTGGTATGGAAGAGACTGAAAAGCTTCTGTTATCAATTTTGTTCCATGAGACCTGTTCTGTTTTTATATTTTCCAAAGTTTCGGCTAAGTCTTCTGCTGGTACGCCCTTTTGCAGTGCAAGAGAAACTACCCTACCCAAAGCTTCCGCACAAGCCCTGAGTTCAGACCCAGGCTTTGAAACAACAACAAACACTTCCTTTATCTTACCTTCAAGAAAGTTGATCGTGATAAACATGGAACCATGCGGAGTTCTTATTTTTGTTGTCAGCCCCCTCATAGAAAACGGTCTCTCAAAATCCTTTGCTCCCATACAGAATTATTTTACTTTTTCATTAGAACCTTCTGAATTTTCCCAATAAATTTTTCCAAATAAAATAAAACTATCTTCTTGATATTTTCAAGGAAGCAGTCCCTAAAATTGCACAAACTAGGTCATCAAAAGATATACCCCTGAAACTTGCAATTTTTGGGAGCAGTGATCTTTCAGTCATACCTGGGATGGTGTTAAGTTCAAGAAAGTAAGGTTTATTATCTCCTATTTTAGTTTTAAAATCTACTCTTACTGCTCCACTGACATTAAATCTTTGACATATATAACTAGAAATTTTAAGTGCTTCCTCAATTGTATAACGATCAATAGATTTAGGAGGAATCAAATAGTTTGTATTTCCTTTATACTTTGATTGAAAGGAAAAAAATTCATCATCTTGCGGAACTATTTCAAGAACAGATAAAGGAATTTTTTCGATGAGCCCTATGGTAAATTCAGGTCCGTCCAAAAATTCTTCTATTAGGACAGAAGCTGAAAATCTGAAAGCCTCATCAACCGCTTTTTTTATTTTTCTCTCATCTTTCTCCCTGATTATAGAAACACCAAACGAAGAGCCAGAAAAATTAGGTTTTATAACACACGGCAGACTGATCTCATTCATTACTATCTTTATAGCTTCATCTTCCGAACTTGCTGCAAAGAAAGCCGGTTGAGGAACTAAATCCCTCAAAGCGAGCCTTGTGATGAATTTATCCATAAAAAGGGCAGAAACAACAGGGTCAGGAGAAGTATAAGGGATTTTGAGGATTTCAAGCATACCTTGAACAGTTCCATCTTCCCCATATCTCCCATGAAGGCATATGAAAGCTGCATCAAAATTTTTTAGGTAATTTATATCTGGAAGAGGAAATACAATTTTTTCCGCGTTGAACCCACTTCTTAAAAGAGCAGAAAATACAGCTTCACCGGTTTTTATTGAAATTTCTCTCTCCTCTGATTCGCCTCCCATTATAACGCATACTCTCTTGAAGTTTTTAGATTTATTTTTATAATAATCTATTACTGAGAGGATTTCTTTGTCATCAGCTTCGTTATCAAAAATTTTTCCCACCTTTTAAAATTTTACGAATTTGAATTGAATCAAAGAGCTCGTGATTCACTTAAAGATAAATTTCTCTTTATGCGAGAAACTTTCTCAATCCTGTTTATAGCAGCAACAAAAGCTTTTGCAGAAGCAACGACTATATCTGTACTTATACCCACCCCGTTTGCAGATACATTCCCGATTTTAAGCACAACAGAAACTTCACCCTGTGCATCAGTTCCACCAGAAATAGATTTCACAGAGTAATCAACAAGTTCTGGGAATATACCAAGACAACTTTGAATAGCTTTGTATACAGCATCAACTGGACCATCACCAGATGCGGACGCTCGTCTTATTTTATCCCCATCTCTTATCACAACCGTTGCCGTCGGAACCAATTCAGTTCCACCAGCAAAGTTAGCTGAAATAAGTTCATACCTATCTTCTTTTTGAGTTTTTAGCACCTCTTCAAAAACCACTGCTTCTATATCTTCATCATATATCCTTTTTTTCTTATCTGCGAGCTCTTTTATTCTTTTATAAACTGCTTTGATTTCTTCTGCTGAGAGTTCATATCCCATCTCCGCAAGCTTTTTCGCAAGAGCGTGTCTTCCTGAATGCTTACCGATAACTATCTGCGAACTCGGGAAGCCGACATCTTCTGGTTTCATTATTTCATATGTAAGAGGATTTTTCAAGACTCCATCCTGGTGTATCCCAGCTTCGTGAGCAAAGGCATTCTGACCAACAATAGCCTTATTTGGCGGAACCTGAACGCCTGTTATTTTGGAAAGAAGACGAGATGCTGGATAAATCTCCTTCGTATTTATAGTAGTATAAAATTTTGAAAAGAAATCTTTCCTTGTTTTTATAGCCATAACAACCTCTTCTAATGATGTGTTTCCTGCTCTCTCTCCTATACCGTTGAGTGCAACCTCACACTGTCTTGCCCCTCCTAAGATCCCAGCAAGGGTATTAGCAGTTGCAAGACCAAGGTCATTATGACAGTGTACAGAAATTATTGGGTTTCCAACTTGTGAAATAGCTTCCTTCAATCTCTTAATAAGTTCAAAAAACTCAAAAGGTAAAGTGTATCCAACGGTATCTGGGACATTTATTACATCTGCTCCGGCTTTTACGACTTCTGTAAATACTTTTATGAGGAAATCTGGGTCTGACCTTGTAGCGTCTTCTGCGGAAAATTCAACTTCATCTGCATATTTTTTTGCAAGCTTTACAGCTTTTACAGCTTTCTCAAGGACCTCTTGTTCAGAGAGTCTTAATTTATATTTCATATGAATTTCACTTGTTGCGATGAAAACATGAATTCTTTTTCTTTTTGCGGGAGCTAACGCTTCCGCTGCTTTTTCTATATCCTGCTCCTCACACCTTGCAAGGGCACAAATTACTGGCTTTTCAAGTGTTTGGGAAATTTCTCTTACAGCTTGAAAGTCCCCTTCTGATGTTATAGGGAAGCCTGCTTCTATTATATCAACTCCGAGCCTTTCCAACGCCAGAGCCATTTTGATCTTCTCGTCTATTGTCATGGAAAAGCCCGGCGCCTGCTCTCCGTCCCTTAAAGTTGTGTCGAATATGTAAATTTTTTCCATAATATATGTTCTCAAAAATAATATTATAAAAAATATAGAGAAATGTCGTAAAAACAACAATTATGAAGAAAATCTTTTGCTTGAAAATAATCAACCATAAAAAGAAAGGTGGAATAAATAAGAAGTAGTATATATAGCTTCTTATTTTCAACTCTTTAAATGACCTGAACTTTAAAGTGCTAACCTGCAGAGCTGATACAAAGACAACAGTTGCAAAAGCCAAAATTTCAATCAACAGAGTTCTTTCATAATCCGAAAGAAGATTGATAACAGAGATAATCAGAAACGCTCCCATAGGAGAACTTAAACCTTCAAAATATTCCTTTGGTTTAGTATCGGAATTTACATTAAATCTTGCAAGTCTTATAGCAACCGCTAATGTAGGTAGGAACGAAAAAATTTTCCCCATTTCAGATTTACCAAAAAACAAATTCAAAATAATGGCAGAAGTAGCAAGACCAAAAGTTACAAGGTCAGCAAGAGAATCAAACTCAAGACCAAACCTTGATGATATTCCTAAGGACCGAGCTATCCTTCCATCCGCCATATCAAAAATCAAACCGAAGATAACAAAGTAAAACGAAAGATGAGTTTTTCCCTCAAAAGCAAACAGAACCGCAAGGAAACCAGAAAACAAGTTCAACGAAGTCAAAAAATTAGACAGGAATCCAAATTTTTTCTTGTCCACCTAAAAAAAGTTAATAATTGTTCTGACATATTTATGATTTCATTAAGATTTTCATTAGTATAATACGGAGCAAAATATAAAGGAAATTGAGGTATCTCCTATTGATAAAAAAAGATCTGCTTATATGGAAATAGATTAACTAACTATAAACTTACTGGTTTTGTGTTATTGATATTCCTTTTGATGCCGGCGGGAGAAAATCAGCAAAATCTCTCTCAATCTTCAAAATTGCATCTTTGAGGAAATTTGATTTATACCTTTGAAACTCCTTCGGAACAACCACCCGAACCATATCTATTTCGGAAAAGATTTTCTTTGGAACATCAGACCCAGTTTGAACAGCATGCAGATAAAGAAGTCTTTCTAAAACTTTGAATTCCTCCTCCTCATCAATATTCTTCAAGAAAATCCATTCAGAATTTATAAGACGCGGTAGTAAATCAGACCACATAACAAATCCTATTCCTCCTGTCATACCAGCTCCGAGATTTTTCCCAACAGGTCCTGCAACAACACAAATTCCTCCTGTCATGTACTCCATGCAATGATCCCCCGCTCCTTCAATTACTGCAAAAACTCCTGAATTTCTTACCGCAAATCTTTCCCCTGCTCTTCCCTTTACAAAAAGGTATCCAGAAGTTCCTCCGTATATGCAAACATTTCCGATTGCCACAGCATTATCAACCGGAGGTATTACAACTATTTCTCCGCCTGAAAGAGCTTTACCAAGATAATCATTAGCCACTCCGTGCAGTACAAATCTCATACCTCGTGTAAGGAATGCTCCGAAACTTTGACCTGCAACCCCTTCAAACTCTATTTCAACTGTTCTTGGTTTAAGACCGGGTTTCAGAGATATCCCATCTCCCCATTTTTTCGCTATCAAACCTGCAAGTGTTGCTCCAACGGACCTATGCGAGTTATTTATTCTATATTTTAGTTTTACTTTTTTGCCCTTCTCTAAATTCTCCCAAGCGTCTTTAACTATTCTTCCGTTCAGGTCTTCTTCTTCCGTTTCGGGTCTATCATTTCGTGTCAGTTTGTTTGAAATTGATTTTTGAGACAGAATTTCCAATATTCTTTTATCAAGTACTGCATCAATTTCTGAATCTGATTTATCGGGCAAGTCATATACAAAAGGGTTCTCCCCACCTTCTGCTATGTTCAAGAACAACTTTTTCAGGTACGATATATTTACATTCTTTTTAGTTTTTTGGAGTTGAATATTTTTAGGTTTTATAAGGTCTATTCTACCTATTATTTCATTTAATGAGCGAGCACCAAGTGATGCTAAAATTTCTCTAACTTCCTCCGCAATAGCTATAAAATATCTCTCTATCCTTTCTGGGAAACCTGGGAACTTCCTCCTTAATTCTTCTTTTTGGCTTGCTATACCAACGGGACATGTATTGAGGTGGCATTGCCTTGCCATAATACATCCAATAGCTACCATAGATGAGCTCCCAAACCCATACTCTTCTGCACCTAAAATTGCTGCTTTGACGACATCCCAGCCGTTGAGCATTCCTCCATCTACTCTCAATCTTACTTTCTCTCTTAAATCATTCCAGATAAGTATAGCTTGTGTTTCAATAAGTCCGAGCTCCCATGCTATTCCAGCGTTTTTGATTGAGCTTGCTGGCGATGCACCTGTTCCTCCATCATGACCTGATATCTGGATTGTGTCAGCATAGGCTTTCGCAACACCTGCTGCTATTATTCCTACCCCAGCCTCTGCAACAAGCTTGACAGCTACTCGAGCTTGCGGATTAACTTTTTTGAGATCATATATAAGCTGCGCTAAATCCTCTATTGAATAAATATCATGGTGTGGGGGTGGAGATATAAGAGTTATACCGGGAACAGATCTTCTGACCCTTGCTATCTCTTCTGTAACTTTTATTCCGGGAAGCTGTCCGCCTTCTCCTGGTTTTGAACCTTGTGCAATTTTTATTTCAA
>Ga0080007_1089352_pt1 | contig 13747 bp, 18 predicted proteins | sample OctOCTMetagenome_FD_69210 | JGI IMG/M metagenome (GOLD analysis project Ga0080007, IMG submission 69210) | Hot spring and microbial mat streamer communities from Octopus Spring Streamers, Yellowstone National Park, USA - OCT_B (SPADES... | ecosystem: Environmental > Aquatic > Thermal springs >...
AGGATTTTCCACAAGGCTATTGTCGCAGGTTTTCATCTGGGTTCTGCTAGTTATGGCCCGCGTCGGCTTTTTAAGTCGGCCCAGTGGTTTAAATACGTCTCCGCAACCGAGCTCATTCCCGCCTTTAAAAATTGCGGCTCTTCTTGTTAACACCAGCCAGTCGTACAGCAGAATCCCTATTGACCCGTTGCGAGACCAACGCTGGTTTCCTTATTTGGTCTGCGTTTTGTGCCGTCTTTGAGCTGTAACGCTTATATATCTGTGGCTGTTCGTCGTTATGCTTCTGGCGGCGGGGTTTGTGCCTTCGCTTGTGTCGCTTTCGGCGCTTAAAAGCCGCGCCTTGCGCAAAGGAACATGGTTTAGGGCGCACCCCGCCGCCAGGGCGCTCATCGACGCGGCCATACTCTACCTCAAGAAGGGCGGCCGCATAAAGTCACCAGCCCTCCTCGAAGCCCTTAGACGCGCCGCCGAGGAGGTGCTCCGCCTAACCACGCCGATACGCGTGTCAGCCAAAGCCGTGGGATACGCCGTGGCCAGACGCCTTGGCGTGGAGGTGGACGAGGAGAGGGCAATAGCCCTAGGAATACAATGGCTAAACACGCCGAAGAGGTGGAGAGCCGCAACTCCTTGAAGCTCGACGCTCCACCGTCGACGCGTGCATCACGGCAAGGAGCGATAGACATGCGCGGAGTGGGAGTTAGCTGGGGGTGATGGCGGAAGGATGGTGTGATTCGTATTGCCTAGTCTTCATAAAAGCCTCCATACGCACCACCTCCCCCACCAAGCAAGAAGCCATATATAAAGACTCGTTACCCCAGGCGTTGGAGGTATCTCAGAGTTGTTGTAGTGTTATAAGACTTAAAGGCTAGAGCTAAGCGGCCCCCATGGCTGATCTCTCTCGCCTGGGCCGGCACTCGTTAACCTATTTTGCCACCGCGGGTGTGCTCTTGATTCTCGCCGCCGGCTTTCTCCTCTGGTTTCTCATAGACTGGTATAACGACACCCGAAAACTAGGTCTGCTCCATGCCGTTGTCACCTTCCTCGCGCTTGCACTAGGACACACTCTGCTCATAACGGGCGTAGTGGCCTACGTGGCCTCGCGCAGAGGGTACCCAGAGCCGCTTCTCCCGGATCTGCCCAAGGCCTTAACTGTAGCCTTAATCCCAGCCTACAACGAGGAAAAGACCGTAGCCGGCGTCGTCCGAGAAGCAAAGAAATATGTGGACATGGTCGTTGTGGTGGACGACGGCTCGAGTGACCGCACGGCGGTGACGGCCGAGGAGGCCGGCGCGGTGGTGGTTCGGCATCCCTACAACATGGGATATGGAGCCGCGGTGAGAACGCTGATGAGTGCCGCCCTATCTACCGGCGCCCAATATGCGGTCCTCCTAGACGCCGACGGCCAGCACGACCCAGCCGACATACCCAAGTTTCTAGAGAAGCTAAAAGAGGGGGCTGACGTCGTCATAGGCAATAGGTTCAAGACGAGCAAGGTACCCACCTACAGGAAGGTTGGCATACAGATAATCAGACTTGTGTTGCGGCTTTTCGGGGTGAAGATAGGCGACTCGGAGAACGGCTTCAGAGCCTTCAATAGAAAAGCCCTCGAAGTCTTGGTAAGGGAGCTGGAGGAGACGTGGATGGGCATCTCCTCCCAGACCGTATATATAGCAAGCCGCAGGAAGCTACGCATCGAAGAGGTTCCAACCACTGTTAGATATAAAGAGGAGACGTCCTCGGAATCCCCAGTCGCCCACGGGCTATCCGTGCTGTGGACAATAATATGGACGTGGCTCACCGAGAAGCCAAGGCGGACCTTGGCGTTGGGGATAGCCGCCCTAGCCGCGTCGGCGGCCCTATTCACCTACGTAATACTCCTCTTCAACGCGACTAGATACATCAGGCTAACCTACACCACATCAGCGATACTCCTGGAGATCATCGCCACCATACTAATATCAGTGGCAGTTGCAAGCGCCGTCAAAAAATGAGGGTCGTCGTTACTGGCGGTGCGGGGTTTGTCGGTAGTCACGTGGCGGCGTATCTCGCGGAGGGTGGGTTTAGGGTTGTGGCTGTGGATAATCTGGAGAGGGCGTCTGCCGTCAAGCGTCTTGAGGAAGTCGGCGTGCCGCTGGTGGTGGGCGACGTCCGCCACATGGATCTGCCGCCGGCGGACGCCGTGGTGCACGCCGCGGCGTACATAAGCGTCGATGAGAGCTGGGAGAGGCCTTATGACTACATGTGGAACAACGCCGCCGCCACCGCACGCGTCGCCAAGCAATGCGCCAAGACGGGCGCCCGCCTCATCTACATCTCCTCAGCGGCGGTCTACGGCGAACCCCAACACCTCCCCATCGACGAGAACCACCCCACGAAGCCACTGTCGCCCTACGGCCTCTCCAAGCTGGCGGGAGAGCAGGTGGCGCAGATGCTTGCGCCGGGGGCCGCCGTGCTCCGCCTTTTCAACGTGTACGGCCCAGGCCAGACGGGGCCGTACGCCGGCGTCGTCTCGAAATTCATCGAGAGGGCTAAGAGGGGCCTCCCCCCGGTCATCTACGGGGACGGGACGCAGACCCGCGACTTCGTACATGTAGCCGACGTGGCCCATTTCGTCGAAGTCGTCCTCGACCGCGGCGCTATCGGCGTCTTCAACGTGGGGACCGGCAAAGCCGCCTCGATAAGAGAGCTGGCTACCATTGTGATGCGGCTGGCTGGGCTGAGCGGCAAGCCTCTCTACGCCCCGCCGAGACCCGGCGACATCAAACACAGCGCCGCCGACGTGACAAAAGCCAAATCGCTGGGCTGGCAACCCCAGATCCCGCTGGAGGAAGGACTGAAAAGGCTATGGACTCTAACCTCATCTCTTCGGTAGATGGCCAACACGAGGTAGCTGACATACCCAGATTCTTCCATGTACCAAAAAGCGGGAGGACAACGCCGCTGGAAACAGCTCCCCACATACAAAGACGCCACAATCCGCCGCCTCGGCCATAAGGCCCTAGCTCTACTCCACAGAATACTCATAACAAAACTCAACGACGCCTTCAAAGGCTACCGAGGCCTCAGCCGAAAAGCCCTCGAAACCCTAAACCAAGACTTAGAACCCTCATACGGCGTAGAGACGGAAATAAACTACCAACTCAGAAAAACCAAAAACGCCTAAATACCAACCACGGCAAAGCAAGGCAAACTCCCTACTCCAAGGACTCAACCCTCTCTGATGTCATAGCGGCAAGAGATATGCAATCGTGTTATAGCAACATGGGATACTGCAATTTATTATGCGAGTTACATGTCCCCAAGTTTTATATATCCTCCTGAGTATCTGCGACATATGTCGCCAGATGATCCCATGGCAATCTTAGCTAGGAAAATCTTCGAGGAATATAATACAACCGGTAAAATTTCAGATTATAAATGGTTTGTGTTGCAGACTCAGGTTGCTAATCAATGGTACATTGATGATGTAATCAGATATACTAATGAATTGGTAAGAATATCACTATGCTGGGTAGAGTGAAGTATATAATTAATAACCAAGACGGATATATCTATATTGTAGAATTAATATGAAACGTATAAAACATATATATGATATTGTTTATGTTACAGATATAGCTACGATGAATAGCGGCGGAAATAGGTTCATTGTAGAGTTGGCATCTGTAATGGCAAAGCATTTTAGAGTCGGGTTTATAGCCGGTAAAATTAGCCCTGAGGCACTTAACATGTTGAGGACAAGGGGCGTAGCGGTATACGATGGGAAAATCTATTATGATTGCGAGTTTCCACATCGGTGTCCTTTGAGAGCCTCTAAATTCTTGGTATATGCTCTTAAGATTTTATCAAACGTTAAATTTTGCCTTATTCATACTAATGCACATCTTCCTAATCTTTTTTCCTATCTATATTTCAGAAAATCTATAAGTACGATTTTTCACCTTGAAAATCTTGGAGTCATTGCCAGGTTGATTCAGTGGTTAGAGGTGCATGCTCCACGGTTGGTTCTTCATACCCCTACAAAGCTTGTGGATAGAGCCATTATACTACCACTATTGCTAGCGGTAGACGCTAGAAATATTTCCAGGCTACCTGAACGAGGTCTTGTGCTGATGATTGGGCGCTTAGAGGAACGCAAACATTACTTAGTCGCGTTGGCCGCATTTAGGGTTGCAAAGCAGATCCGCCCAGAGTTGAGACTTATCATTGTAGGGCAAGGACCTGAGCAAGGGCGAATTAAAGAACTGACTCGTCGGCTAGGTATAGAGGACTCTGTAACTATAATTCCGTATGTTTCCGAAGAGGAGAAATTTAGGCTTTACTCTAAGGCTGAAGTATTTCTGCACCTGGGGCATCCGGAAGGATTCTCTTTGGTGGTTTTCGAAGCGATCACTATGGGCGTTCCTATTGTTGTGTTCAAGGAAGTACCGGTGGCGCAGATGATAAAGGTGAAACATGTCAAACGTGTTGATATGGACATTGGTGAGATTGCACGCGGCTTGATAAGACCGCCTCCGCCAGGTGGTCAGCTCAAGTGTTCTTTGAGCTTTGTAGATATATATCGTAATTTATATGAGCTCTTGCTAAGAAATAATATGCGGTCTTGCTCGTAGAGTTTATGATTTGTTTTGTCTGCTCTAATCTATGGCCTTATACTTTCGGCGGTGCCGAGAGACATTATTATGAACTTGCCCTAGAGCTCATACGAAGGGGTTATGATGTGCGTTATATAACCTATAACTGGGGTCCCTCTGAAATTCCACTCATACCTATAGGCAATCCGCCTATACTTTACGATAGCAGGGGGAGACGTAGGTTGTGGCCTGCAGTGTCTTTTGCCTGGAGGGTTGCCAGGGCGGTGAGGAAGACCGGATGTAGTGTTGTCAACGCTTCTGTGCCTTATACTGAGGTGTTTTTAGCTTCGGAGAGAGCTTAGGCTTGGGAATCTGGAGGCGAGGAGGGACTGGGGCTATGCCCCCGAATACGTGGAGGCGATGTGGCTTATGCTTCAGCAGGAGAAACCCGACGACTACGTCATCGCTACGGGCGAGGCGCATTCGGTTAGGGAGTTTGCTGAGCTTGCTTTTGCGGAGGTGGGGCTTGACTGGCGTGATTACGTGGTTGTTGACGAGGCGTTGAAGAGGCCCAGGGATGTGGATGTGTTGATTGGCGACTACTCTAAGGCCGAGCGTGAGCTTGGGTGGAGGCCTCGTACGTCTTTTAGGGAGCTTGTTCGGATTATGGTGAGGGCCGACTTAGATAGGTGGTCGCGGTGGCTTAGGGGGGAGCCGGTGCCCTTCGACGCGCCGTTTTATGTAGAGAGCTCCGTTGTCTCAAGGCGGTGATAGTCGTAACTGGGGCCTCTGGGTTTATCGGCTGGGCTTTGGTGGAGGAGCTTCTTCGCCGTGGGGAGAAGGTGTTGGCCGTGTCTAGGTCTGGCTCAGCGCCTGAGGGCGCCGATCGCGTTGCCCACGACGTTCGGAAGCCGCTTGTTGTGGACGGCAATCCACCTGGCCGCAATGGCGGCGGCCCGCCGCTCGTTTGGGAACGAGTGGGATGTTTTTGAGAACAACGTGCTTTCTACGATAAATATGGCGAGGCTTGCGCTGGAGAAGCGCGCTCTCTTCGTGCTTGCCTCGTCTGCCGAGGTTTACGGCGCCGTTGGGGATCCCTCCGTGTGGTTTTCTGAGGACGACTGCGTCTGCGGCAGGGCTCCTTCATCGCCTTATGCGGCTTCTAAGGTTTCTGCGGAGGTAGTGGCTAGGCATTACGCCCTGCGGGGTCTTCGGGTGTCTGTTCTGCGTCCTACCAACACGTATGGTAGGTTGATCTTTGTGAGGAGCGAGGAGGCTAGGGGCTATTTTGTGGAGAAGGCCTTGTGCATGATGCTGTCGGGGGCTACGGAGCTGGCGTTCGACGGTTTTGGGGAGTCGATGCGTCAGTGGATCTACTACCCAGATCACGTCTCTGCGTATCTGACCCTGCTCTACCGCTCGGACCCGCGGCCTTTTGAGGTGTATAACGCGGCTGGGCCGAGACCGGCATCGCTAAAGGAAGTAGTTGAGACTTTAGCTGGGATTGTTAAGTGGAGAGGCATAGTTAGGTGGGGTTGAACCTTAGACCTGTAGATCCTAATTATCTTTTGCTACACACCAATAAACTTAGGGCACTGGGCTGGACCCCCATTACGATAGTGCCGAGGGACTTAGGGACTACGTGGAGAAGTTAGGCGGTCGTTGCACGTAATTTACTTAAACATTTGTTCAAAGGCTGTATGCAAGCAATTATCTTGGCTGGCGGGTTTGGTAAGAGGCTTGCGCCTTTGACTTCGGAAGTGCCTAAGCCGTTGTTGCCGGTGGGTGGGAAGCCCATCTTGGTGAGACAGATTGAGTGGTTGAGGGGGTTTGGGATACGCGACGTGATGCTTGCCGTGGGCTATCTGCGGCATAAGATCTTTGAGGCGTTGGGAGATGGGAGGAGGTTTGGGGTGAGGATTTTCTACAGCGTAGAGGAGGAGCCTTTGGGCACTGGAGGCGCCATTAAAAACGCCGAGCTCTTCATCACAGACGACATCTTCATAGTCCTCAACGGCGACGTCTTGACCAACCTCTCCCTAGATAAGCTGGTGGAGGCGCTGGGCGACGCCGACGGCGCCATAGCCCTAGTCCCCCTCAGAAGCCCCTACGGCATAGTGGAATACGACAAAAACGGATCTATTTACTGAGAAAACTACTGGCTCGGAAGGGTGATTACTGTGAGAATGTATTTTCCATGTACCATTTTGTTGTTTGTCTTAGGCCTGTGTATAGGTCTATTTGTGGAGTTAGGCCTGTGGCCTTGATTATTTTGGTTATGTCTGGGCATCTGCGTTTTCTGTCGTGGGGGCGTGGGGGGAGAAACACCGGCTTGAAAGACCTCCCCACAATTTCATGCATTATCCTCGCTAGCTCCAGTATAGCCACCTCTTGGCTTGACCCCACGTTGTAGACGTCGTTGTAGGGGCCTGTCTCCACAAGTCTCTTGACTATTCTCACGTGGTCGTCTACGTGCATAAAGGCCCTCGTCTGCGTGCCGTCGCCGATAATGGTGAACTCCTCCTCCCTCAGCACCTTCCTAATGAACTCCGGAATCACCTGGCCGTATTCGCTTGTGTCCATACGCGGGCCGTAGGTGTTGAAGATGCGGAGGATTAAGTAGTTTGGGCGGCGCCCAGCCACATACCTAGTATAGAACTCGCCGAAGGCCTTAGAGGCGGCGTAGCTATCCCGCTCGGCGTAGAACTCGAGAATTATGGGGTGATCCTCCGGAGTAGGTATCTTGGTCTGCTCCATAGGTCCATGAGGTCCACAACGACTTTCTAGCCGACGGCCTTTTGCGGCATAGACGCTGTAAGGGTTCATCACGATTACACCGTCGCTTTCAGTTATAGAGAAATACGGCGCGTAGAGTAGCTTATATAGCGAGGCGTCCGGCATCACTGCGCGGTCTTGTCTAGAGCATTTGTAAATCGCCCCCAGACAGTTGCGTATCGACTTCAACGAGTCGCCCTTGGTCGCCGAAGGGCCTTATTATCGCCTCTCTCCCGCCGGAGATCTTTTTGGGGGGTTCCTTAGATATCCAATAAACGTCCTTAAGAAATACGTGGGTATCCCGCAACACTTAAAAAAGAAATAGGGACAATGGTAGAAGCCAGGGTCTAAAACGGTGATCTAGGAATACCTCATAACTTGCTCAACAGCGCAATGGCCCGTTCGAGAAACTCCTCAAACGTGATCCCGGAGATCCGCGCGAGCAACCTCTGGGACAAGAGACTCCAAGCTCTCCCGTCTGTGAGGAGCTTGGCCACGGCCTCCGCGGCCTCCTCGGCGTTGCTGTAGCCCACGCCGAACTCGCCGAAGCCAGCCAAGTCGCTCCAGGCTCCGCCGGATCTGTGCACAACCACGGGCAGTCCCCGCGCCATGGCCTCCGCAACGGCTATACCCCAGTGCTCGTTGATAGTGGCGTGTAGAAATACCCTACATCTCTTGAGAGCCTCGTCTATTTTACTCCGCGGCACGCTTTTAAGGAGCTGTACACGCCCGCCGAACCTCCCGGCTAGGTTCTCCACATATTGATAGTACTGAAGGCTAGAGGGTGTGGATGCGTCGCCTATGATAATTAGCCGTGCGTCTGCTACCTCTTTAAATATGAGGGGGGCCACCTCTTCCACCACCCAGTGATACCGCTTCTCCTGCGAAAAGCGGCCTAGCATCACGACGCAGGTCTCCCTCTCCTCGAAGCTAGGCGGGCTCTCGGCTATAGACGTGGTGGGCGGCAGAGGCGGGTTGAGGACCTTCGGCTCTTCTCCAAAGATCTTTTTCACCACGTCGGCGGTCCACCTGGAGTTCGTCAACACGAGAGCTGCCGCGGCGAACGGGTTGTCTCTGGCGAAGTGGGGATACAGACGGGTGAAGACCTTGGCGTAGAGGTTCATGGGAAATCTGCCGTATCTCTCAGCCGTGTAGGGATCGTCGGTGTAGTAGAAGCCCACGTGTCTGTATCTGGGGTTGAATGTGGCGTCCAGCGGGAAGTGTATATACTCTACAATGGGGACTCTGCCAACGAGTCTTCGGTACGTCGGCATGTCTATAACCACGAACCTTGGCTTGTACTTCTTCACCGCCTTCTCTGCGGGCCACCAGACGAGAAGCCTCATGTAGAGACCGAACATCTTTAGGCTGAACCTGCCCGAGACGGTGGGGTACCTGGAGAGGTCTATGCCGAACCACTCCCTATATCTAGACCCGTCGAAGCGTGTGAGGGATGTTAAGACCGGGGTAAGCCCCATCTTCTCCACCGCCGCGGCTATGCCGACCATAACCAGCTCCCCACCTCCCGGCCGATCCCAGAAGTGATGAGCAACTACGGCGCTCACGTGACGAGGTAACAACAGTTAAATATATACTTTATCCGCTCGCCGTGAGGGTCGCCGTTCTGGGCTTCGGCTGGGCTGGGGTGTTGGCGGCTGGGTTTCTGCTAGAGAGATTCCCCGGCGCCGAGGTGGTCGCCTTCGACAAGTCGCGGCGTCTGGGCGGCCTACTATCCTCGGTTGAGGTAAACGGCTTCACCTTCGACGTAGGCGGAAGCCACGTGATTTTTTCCAACGACAAAGCCGTGCTGGCCGAGATAGTGGCGCTCCTAGGCGGCGAAGTGCTGGAGCATCAACGCAAGGCGTACGTGAGACTCGGCGATTTGTTCGTGCCCTACCCCTTCGAAAACGGGCTCTACGTCCTCCCGCCGGAGGAGAGGGCGGAGCTCATAGGCGACCTCGTGGAGGCCTTGATGAAGATCCCGCCTGGCTGGAGGCCTAAGCACCTCCTCGACTGGATAGAAACCACGTTTGGAAACAGCATAGCCCGGCGGTACCTAATCCCTTACAACGAGAAGATCTGGAAGAGACCTCTCGACCAGATCTCGGCGGACTGGGTCTACATGCCGGGCAGCCTGCCCGTGCCAGACGTCAAGACGCTGATCAAAACAGCCGCCGGCATCCCGACGGTAGGCTACGCCGAGCAGTCCCGCTTCTACTACCCCCGCAGAGGCGGCATACAGAGGCAGTACCAAGCGGCGCTGGAAAGAGTTAGGGACAAAGTCGCGATCCGCGCCAGCGAGGCCGTCAAAGAGGTGCGTAGGAGAGGCGGAAGGCTGGTAGTAAACGGGGTGGAGGTTGACCTAGCCGTGGCCGCCATGCCGCTTCCAGACCTCATAGCGGCGTTCAGCGACGCGCCTGAGGAGGTGGTCAAGGCGGCGGAGAGGCTCGACTACAACCAAATGGTTGTGGTGGGGGTCGCCCTGGACAAGCCCGCCCCCGACCAGCATTGGATCTACGTGCCCGATAGGCGCATCGTGTTCCACCGCTACGCCTGGATCTCTAACTACAGCCCCGCCAACGCGCCGCTGGGCAGATCCGCCCTCATTGCCGAGATCACCCTGCCCAGAGGCGTAGAGCCAGACCTGGAGAGACTTAAGGCGGAAACCGTGGAGGGCCTTCTGGAGCTGGGCGTGGCGCAGGAGCGAGATGTGTTGCAGGTGGAGGCTTGGCTCCACAGATATGGCTACCCCCTCTACACGCTAGACCACGCCCAAAACCGCGACGCAGTACTACGGTGGCTGAGAGAGCAGGGCGTAGTCGCGGTGGGCCGCTGGGGCCAGTGGCACTACTGGAACACAGACAAGGTGCACAAAAACGTGAAGGAGACCATCGCCGCGTTATGAAGCTGACGGTAGCGGTGGTCGCCTACGGCCGCTACAGATACCTAGACGAAGCCGCGGCCTCCATCGCGAAGCAGACTAGGCCCCCCGACGAGGTGTTGGTCTTCACAGACAACAGAGAAGCAGTGAGGCCCATCTTCCAGAAACACAGCGTAGATGCGGAGACCCTGCAAGAGTCGGACTTAACCCTCTGCGCCACCTACGCCAGAATCGGCGAGGTCGCCTCCGGCGACTACGTCATGCCGCTGGAAGACGACGATGTCTTCAAGCCGGAGAAGCTTGAACGTTTAGAGCCTGTTTTGAGGGAGGGCAGGTGGACCCTCGTCAAACACGCCGCAGACTTCATAGACGCAGACTCAAAACTCACCACATGGATTCAGCAACCAAAGGAACCTGCCGTCATAACACGGGAAAACGCCTGGCAGCTCTACCGCAGGTTTTCCTACCATATCTGGCCCTCCACCTTCGCCGTAAAGACAGACCTCTTGAAGAGACACGGCGAAATCCTCAAACGCATGCTCCTCCATGCAGACTTCGCCATATTTACCCTAGCGCTAAAAGACGGCGAAGTACTCTACCAGCCAGAAAACTGACCTGCTACAGAATAGGCCCAGGTAATTCACAAACTACAACTTGCAACGACTTACCCAAAGTAGTCTGCACATGCAACAAATACACATATGATGACGATGTTTTATCTAGATATATAGATATTAAGGAAATAAATAAAATTATAAATTATTTATATATTTCTCATCTCACTAAAATATATATATTTAATACCAAGTTTGACTGCATTTTTAAGTATAAAATTTTCTATCTTTCGTTTGTTAAAAGGTCATTTGTGGCAACCGCCAAACGGATGTACCCGCTAAGAGAGGCTGTGTTGCTTGCTTGGGTGTCTCCTCTGCTGGGTAGCAAGAGAGTTGCCGAAATTTATTACAGACGCTGGTGTAGAATGCTCCAAAAGCCCGCAGAGTAATAAACGGGGAACACGCCGGCAACGGCGTAAGTCAACCCGGCTTAACTTCCGCACAGAGGCAGTGGCGAAGGCATTCCCAGAAACCTGAAGCATTTAGCCAGCGAGACTATCGACATGTTGAAACATCACGACAAAACGCTGGAAAAGGCCGCGCACCACGCCCAGTTTAGTTGGAAGGGGGTACCAGAAACGAGGCAGAAGACACTCCATTACCGTCCCTAGGGACAAAGTCTTAAAAACAATTTCCTATAGGCCATGAAATCTACATGAAAACATCGACGTTAACGACGTCGTCCCCCAACTTCCTAAGCATGGTAGCTCCCAGCCGCAGATTGCATCCACAGCTGAAGGTTGACGGGGAACCTCGTGCTCTTTTCAGCCCACTCCGCTATCTGCGCAAGGGCGTGGCCTCTGTCCATGAACTCCGTCTCGACTCGGGGGATAAGCTCAAGCACAATCTTCCTCACAGCATGCACGTACTAAACGCTTGCCCGCACCTCTCCGCCGTTGCAATAATTATGCTATGCCGATCTAAGTAGCTTAAGACGTCGAACTTGAAAGTGTCAGCTCAGGCCTGAGACTTAACTCGTCAAGCGCCAATGCCACAAAGTCGCAGGCCAGCTGGACGCTACCTGGCGAACCACAGTAATGATGAGGTGTGACGGATCTCATTGCTTGGCTAGAGTTGTTAATGTCTTCCATTCGGCTTGCGCGACGCGATCCCATGTAAACATCGAGGCGAAGTTTAACGCTTGATTTTCGAGACTTTTCCACCGCCCCTCCTTTAATATGTGCATAGTAGTCTGCACAAGTCTTTTTATGTTTAACGGTTCAACTTTTAACACCGCCGGAGTGTCAAAGTTAAGTCTTACTGCAGGTATCGCATAAGCTACTACTGGTGTTCCACAGCTTAACGCCTCCAATACCACGGTGGGAAACGCATCTGCACGCGTAGGATACAACAAGACTTTGGTAGAAGCCAATAGTCTGAATTTCTCTTCACGCGCCACATCAAATCTAAGTTCAACGCTTAAATCAAGCGCTCTTAAAGTATTAACTACTTTTTCTAGATTTTTATTATCAACAGAACCTGATATAAAAATCTTTAAATTTTTCAGTATTCTTTTCAAAATTTTTATAGTATTTATAAAATCGAAAATGCCTTTTTCAGGAACAACTCTGGCAAAAAACCCAACATCATATTCTCTATCTAAATTTCTAAATAGACATTTATCAGAAGCATTTCCAGGCTCTACCACTTTAACATTTACATTAACACCAAGTCTATTAAGTTCATATGGAATAGATCGCGAAACAGCAAGAACAGGCGTCTGACCTACAGCATATTTAAACACCTTTAAACGTAAATAGCCCTTTAGTGCTTTTAAGCTAGAGCGGCCATGCAACCTGAGATTTTCAGCCAACAACTTAAACCCACTACCATCCTCCTTCAGTAGCGAACCTAGTACTGGAGTCTGCTGGAGTAGCTCTGTCCACATAACTTTATATCTCATAGACCCCAGCCTAAACCCAATGGGCAGGTATGTATGTTCATGAGGAAAATACACCAGCTCACATCCAAGTTTTTTTGCTACTTCAACAACATAAAAACCATATTTAATGTAATCCATCCTGTTTCCTTCTCCGAACTCTTTTAACTCATAAGCGTTGTTAACTATATGGTAAATATCTTCACCTATTTCATATTTTTTTATAATTTTTAACATGTCTTTTTTTCTATCTTTTGGCATAGCAAAAATATATTCTTCTTTTGGGAAATATTCCAACACATGCAGAAGCCTGTAATTTCCACCAGTTAGATCACTTGCAAGCGAGAAGATCATTATTCGTGACATACACCAGTCAACGCTGAGAATTATTAAAGCTATAGCACATGCATAGACTGCGGCCACCTAGGCACAGCACCCTTCAGCAGGCCAACTAATATTATTGCTCCGCCGATGTTACACACAGCATGCAAGGCTGCTTCCCACCGAGGAACCAGCCGCGTTGACTATGCTGACGACGTTTCAATAGTTTCAAGTATGTTCGGCTCCACAGCTGTACACATCCGACGTATTTGCCAACAGCCGAAGCGCTACGCCGAGCTAGCCGGGTTGGCATGCTGAGGTGGCTCTCTTTTGTGTCATACTTAACCGCGTATGGTATGTCGCAGTTCTCGCAACAGGTTTTGTGCTCAACTACATTCTGCCTAGCCGGTTGACGCATACCTCTCCGTGTACTAGCGAGGACGTTGCTACGCTTGACTACGTAGCTCAGACATAAGCTTCGTGCGTGCTTCTGTCGTTAGGCCTAATCCCTCAGTGTCTATCGCCTTGTTGATAGACGCGATTATGTCTCTGCTCATGGCCATCGCAAAATTATTGAGCCGCGAATCTCCAGCGCCGTTCCGCATGAGGAAACTTATCAGCGGTGCCCCTTACAGACGATTTCCCCGCCGCTGCGGAGGTCTCGACACATATGCCATGTTTACGGCCGGTGGCTATCTCCTCC
>Ga0080007_1068408_pt1 | contig 13741 bp, 9 predicted proteins | sample OctOCTMetagenome_FD_69210 | JGI IMG/M metagenome (GOLD analysis project Ga0080007, IMG submission 69210) | Hot spring and microbial mat streamer communities from Octopus Spring Streamers, Yellowstone National Park, USA - OCT_B (SPADES... | ecosystem: Environmental > Aquatic > Thermal springs >...
CAGATGGTAATGTAAGAAGCAGATTTCTATTTTCAACTTTAAATGAAAATACATAAATAGGCTTTCCCGTAGATACTTTATAATGACCATTTCCTACAAATTTTGCCATTAAATAACCATTCTCATAATAAGTAGTCAGAGGTTGATTTTCATAATAAATCACTTGATTATCAAAACCTTTAATATAAACATAACCATCAAATTTAGCACTAGAAAATATGTAGAAACCCTCATTTGATTTCTTAACAACAATAGGATATTCAAAATTTTCATTATTTTTTATTTTAAGAGAACCTTCATAAAGTGAAATAAAAGATTTTGAAGATAAGTAATTCAAAGTTATTGTATCAGAAGGATAACTTGAAGGTATATTATCAAATTTATCACGAAGATTAACAACAGAAAATACATAATTTCCTTGTTGAACCTTAGAAAGAAGGATTTTTCCATAATAAACAATATCAGTTACTGTTTCTAATTCATCTAATTCTATTATAGGCTTATATATCGGATCAGGTGTAAATAATTGAACATAAGCTTTTGAACATTTACCAACATCAACACACACTAAATCATTTGCAAATAGAAAAACTTCAAATGTATTTAATGAAAATTTATTTGGTAGAACAAAGAAAGAAGAAATCGTAGGAGGAATAGTATCATTTATACCATACCTTATTTCTATTTTTTTCTGGTCTAAATTTATCATAAATAATCTTTCTACTCCTCTTTTCAAGCTATCAACTTTAAGTCTTAACGGATTTATTGAAAGCTCAGAAACTGTTTTTGAAAGAGTATCAATTTTAAAAACCTTTATCTTTGAGCTATCTATCCAATTCCAAACAATGGGTTTATTTACCCCAGTAATAGCAGTAACAACAAATCCTTCCGCACCATATATAGGAAGAGAAATCCACCTATCAACATCACCACCTCCGACACCCTTAAATATAGAAGATGAGCCTGTCCAAGGATATATTTCCTTAGTTTGTAAGAAAGGATTTGAATAATTATATCCATAACCTTTTGAATTAAGTAAATTTTTCAAATGAAATTCAACAACATAACTTCTAATTAAACTATCTGAAAATAGCTTATAAAATTTATTATTATTATCTAAAATTTTACTCTTTAAAGCATTAGCATCTTTTTCTTCAAGGAAATTAAACCAAAGATATGAAATCTGAGCTTGTGGATCATCAAGCGTATTCGCCAAATTAACCTGACTAATGTAAGGAGATGTAGGATTTATAGCAATATAGTATTTAAAATTGGCATCAATTTGATCGTTTATAATATAAAGCAAATTTCTTGTATTACCTTGTCTAAATCCATAAAAGAATGAAGTGTCATTTGAAGCTTTTGAAGCAAGATAGTAAGCAATTTGAGAGCGAGCAAAGTTATCTTCCTTAGGTTTATAACTATACAAAACATAATTTGTATATAAAAAGTACAAGGCTTTCTTTAATGAATTTCTATTAAAGGATCTTCTGCAATCACCATCAGATGAGCTTTCAGATGTTAAAATACTTGCACAATTTAGGACAATATATTCATGTCTTGGATATGGCGTTTGTAATGAATAATAAGGGTCAAAATAACCAACTACATTATTTGGACTAACTAAACCCAATGCTTCACTAACATAAAAAGCCCCAATTACAACAAAAAGTCTTGGATCATTGTCTGAATCAAGAAAATTTGGACTATACCCAAAGTAATTAGTTAAATAATTATCAACATTTGGCTTAATTTCATTAAATAAAGTGTCTATTAAATTGGCAATTTTTAATGCAGTATCGGGAGGAATAATATAAGTTTTAGGTATTTCTTGAATATAAACTGTATCCATAGTAAGAACATAAATATAAGGTGTTTTTAAAATTACGCGAGCATATCCACTATCAGAAGCTTCTATGTAATCTTTTCTAAATGTAAGTGAGAAATAGGTAAGGGGAACTTGAACCCTATCACCTATATTAAGCTCAGCACTTGCTACTGAAAGGAAAGAAAGAAATATAATTAATTTTCTCATAACCTTAACCTCCTTTAAAACTTATAATGGACTGCTATTTGGTTTATAGGCGGTAAGACACCTTTATTATAAAATCCATAATCTAAACCAATCCTACCATAATTAATACCCAATCCAAAATTCACACCATTTGCTCCATTAACAGCTTCATCTGGATTAACATATATTTTATAGCCTGTCCTTATAAAAATTATGTTCATAAGTGAATATTCCAAACCTATATTATGGCTTTCTAAATTATCAGTAGGGTGATTTAATTGATAAGCTAATAAAATTTTTCCATAAGCAGAAGATAATATGGAGATTGATAGTCCAAAGCTAAAAATTGTTGGAAGTCTGTAACTTGTATATGTAGCAGTTGTTTCAACAAGTCCTGCTTCATAAAGGTACCTTGTATATTCACCAGAGGGTTTCATATCAAATCCAAAATTTCTAATACTTGCTGCTATTACTAAATCTTTAAAACCTGTTATATAATAAGTTCCAACATCAAGCGCTAAACTATATGCGTTAGAAAAACCACCAAAGCCTTCATATATAATTTTTGGGGATATACCGAACGAAAATTTATCTGTTAAAAATCTTGAAAAAGTAAATCCAAGTTGAGTAGCAAGATAACTAAAATTCCCTATACTAATTATATTACCATTAGGGTCTAACTCATATCCTTCCATACCACCCACATAAACACCAGATGTCCAAAAACCTAAATTACCCCTTTTTGAGGGAACAACATAAGAAATAGCAAAATTATTTATACCCCAAAAGAAACCTGCTAATCCATAAATTGTTTTTAAATTTAAAGTAGATACAATAGAAGGATTTACAAATGGAGAATAGCTTGATAAACTAACACCAACATCACCCATAGATTCACTTCTAACATCATAAGGAAGAGATAGAAATTTAGCACCTGCCTGACCAGCCTTTGATATTTGGGCATTTAAAATTCCAAGAGAAACAGAAATAAAAAACAATATTTTTTTCATCCTATAACCTCCTATCTTAAAATCATAAATCTTAAAATCTTGTAATCTCCATCTTTATCAGATATTTTAGCTAAATATATACCAGGTGATACAAGAAATCCATTCTTGGTTAATAAATTCCACCTTAATGAGCCAGAGGCAGGATTATTATGATAAAGTGTAATAATATGATCACCTGAAAGTGTGAATATATCTATTCTTGCTGATGAAGGTAAGTTCTGGAATTCTATTTCTTGTGTTATCTTTGTAGCAGACCAAACAGCAGAACCTTTAAATGGATTAGGAACAATCCTAACTTTATCTTTCCAGTTATCTTTTGAAGAAATAGGAGAACCGACATATAAAGCTAATGGAGAGCCATTAACATCCTTAGCATAGTTATCAAGAGAACTTTGCTGAGAAAGACCATAAGTAGAAGGATCAGCTGTTGGAAAATCAAAAGCACTAACAGCATAAAAGTAAGGAAATCCTGGTTTTACTGTTGTATCTTCATAAGTTCTAATGATATTATCAAAAACTTGAACACCAACTGATTTTAAATCATTTAATGAAACACCAAATAAAGCTTTAACAATTGAATCTTTTCTAGCATCACTTGTTCCATCCTTAAATACGAGAGCTAAAAGTGAGCCTTTATCAATACTACCATTTTTCTTTGAAGGTAATGTAAAGCTTGGATTATAAAGTGTTCTATAAATGGCATATCCAGCGAAATCCAATTCATTAGTAACATAATCAGGTGTTATTTCTGGCTTATTATCCCAAACTAAAATAACCTTTCCACCTTCTGAGCTATATTTTAATGAAGGTGAAGGTGGAGGAATAGGGATTTTATAATGATTGTCAGGAAATCTGTCAGGGTCGGGCTTACAATTATCAGGATGACCAGGGTCACAATTACTACCTAAGTAATATGCTCTATATGCAATTTCAACAAGCTGTCTTGCACCCAACATATATTTACCACCTTTATAATAATCATCAACACCACCATTTAAACCATAACCAACACCTGTAACTAAAACTAATCTAATTGTATCAGGATAATTTATAGAATAAGGACCAACTGTAAGAAGGAATCTATAATCAAATTGAGTAGCACCAAGATTCAATGGTATTGGAACAAATCTATAAAATTGTGTTTTTGCTATACGACCAGCCATATAATTATACATATCAGGATTTGAAGAACCAGCATAAGGTGGGTCAGTTTCTATATTCCACCATTGGTGAGCATGAGGTCTTACAATTCTACCTCCTGGAAAAACACTATCATTAGGGGTTGGATCAGCGTATATAAATGAAGCAAAAGTAAAACCAGGACATCTTTTAATATTTTCAGAATTAATAAGTTTATCTCTTGCATCATAAAATATGTAAGACATTCCTCTTGGAATTAAGTATATGTACTTTCTACCATTTGGAAGTGTAGGTAAGTTAGTTGTATCAACACCAGCCCTAGCAGAAATCTCCCTTTCAATAGGGTCATCACCCCAAATAATATAACCATCCGGAACTCCATCAGGCTCTTCAATTGTAGTATCGCCTAAAATTGTATATTTATCCTCAAGTCCAAAATTAACGCCATTTAGATAAGCCAAAAGTGGGTCATCAGTAGAATAACCAGGAAGTGTTAAATATCTTGGGTCCTCATCTATAACCTTTTTATAAAGTCCATCATAGAAAACCAAATTATCGTACCAGAATGATGTTCTTGTACTCGCTGCACAAGCATCAGCGTCAAACCAAACACCAACAAAAACACTATCAATGCTATTTGGAATATCAGTACTTTTTAAATTTGGGTCAAAAACAATTTTATATTCATGAATGAAGAATTGATTATAAGGTCTATTCGGCCAAGAAAGTGTCCTCTCAAAAACCCTAATACCCAATTTCTTTCCACCATTAGCAGTACTCATTTCTTTAAAAACTGCATAAACATCAAACGCAGATTTACCAGGACCTATGTACTTAAAACCTGTAACGGGATTTATATAATCATCATCCGATTCAAACTCATCATTATAAAATTCAGCACTTACAATTCCTCCACCCACATTAGCACCAATCCACAAACCACCTCTATAAAGATAGTTAGTTATAAGATTGGCAGGATAATTGTAAGAAATTGGGTCAGTTACATTATAACCATATAAACCATTATTGAACTTTGCGGTAGATACTTCACCTATGTTTATATGAACATATCTCCTTGCTCCGAGGGGATCATAGTAAGCATTTCCAAGTTTTGATAAAATTAATAAACTTATCATGGCTTTACCTCCTCCAGTTAATTTCAAAACCTATTTCAGTTATTCTTGGTAATGAATAAACACTTATATCACCTTTCGGGCCCTCAGCTGCTCTTTGACCCAAGCATGTAGGAAGACCATTTCTACAGGCATCAGAGTTTGGACCATAGCCAAACCAATAAGTTTGATTGGAATAGGTTACAAGAACTCTATTGTTAAATAAATTATAAACATTACTAAATATTCTCAAATCCAAACCCTTTATAATGAAGCTCTTATATAAATTCAAATTAGCAACGGATTGAGAATAAAATCTTAAAGTATTTGTTAGCTCAAGATAATCTCTTGGTGTTCTAATTTCTGGAGAATATGGTAGTGCTGTTCCATAATTCCATACAAATGAGCCACCCCAACCTGTTCTAAATGGACTTTGGGCAATAAATGGTATCATATATCCAACATTTATAACAATTCCATGTCTTTGGTCCCAATCTAAATAAAATTCTTGTGTAAAGCCAGGAGCAAGTCCATAGTATTCATTCAAATAATTACTAATAGGACTAGATGAGCTTCCTCTTGCAACTTGGAATGTATAGTTAATATCAAAGAATAAATTATTTAAAATTCCAAGACCTCCTCCAATTTGCTTTGAAAGTTGAATCTCAATTCCTCTAACTGTTGCATAATCTTCATTCACATAAACTGTGTACCATTTACCTATTCTAATTTTTTGACCTGTAATTGGGTCTATCTCATGCATATCATATCTTTTGGACTGAACTAAATCATAAATATCTTTATAAAAACCAGTAATATCTATGTAAATATATGGATTGAATGCATGTCTTATACCAAGCTCGTAAGAAATTGTTTTTTCAGGTTTTAGAGCAGGATTTCCTTGTCTTGGATAGGCACCTGAGAATATCCACCATTGATTAGAGTACAATCTTAATAATTGTGGAACTTGGAAATAATGACCATAAGTAAAATGTAAAACATCATTTTCACTTATTGGATGTGAAATACCAATTCTTGGACTAATATAATAATAAGGTTTAACTTTAACAGGATTATTTATATTCAGAGTATCTCTTCTTATTCCATATCCATTATCCCATGTCCAAGCACCTCCTAAGGTATCAGGATTAGCAAAATCACTATTATTATTAACCTTAACAGGTATTTCGTAATCAGCAGGAACATAAGCATTAGGATCAAAATAATCAAGCCTAAGTCCAACATTTGCTATTAAACCTTCAAATTCTATTTTATCTCTAACATAAAAAGCAAATTGCTTTGGATCAGCATCAACAACAGAAGGATAAACATTTCCACCAGATGCAAAATCCCATATATCTTGTCTTAATCTTATAGCCCTATATTCAAAACCTGCTTTAAATTCATGTCCTTTTAGATTCGCAAAATCTTGTTGGACAAAGTCAAACTTCAATTGATTTGTATAATTATATCTCCAGCCAAATGCAGTTCTATCATAATTTAGTGGATTTGGAATATTTATTCCACTTATTCTATATAAAGTATCCTTTATAGGAACATTCAACTCATCACTAACTGCAACTGTATCACCTGATGGTGTAATACCAACTAATAATCTTAAAGCAATACGTTTTTGTTGAGGATAGCAGTTAATAATAGGTGTTTGCCACCAAAATGCTCTTAGTTCCACAACACCTGGTATATCGGTAGGTTTAGCAAAACCAGGTTTATTTCTAATCATATTTAAAAGATCAGAGCAGAAATAAGAATAAGTTTGATTTCCTACAAGAACACTACTCTTTAATGCATTAGTATCAATTTCAACATAACCATCTTTATCTCTGTCAGCAAAATCATCAATACCATCCATATTTATATCTTCAAATGAATTCCAAATTGTTTGATTTCTATATCTGCTAAATCTAATTTCTGAATATGTCTTAGGAGAAATTAAGAAGTTTATACCACCTATTAAACCAAGTATATCCGTTTTAGTATAGGGATTATGAGTAGGTGCTATTCTCCATTCTGGCTCCCAATAAGATGTAAATGCCCTTGTTCCTACAACACTACCAAAAACCTTAATTTTTTGATTTGGCAATGCAGTTATTTTTGCTTGATAATTAAATTGATTGTTTCTGTTGGGCATAGTAGGTCTAGTTTCACCTGCATTTAATCTACTAAATCTTCCATTTGAATTTTGGATATCAATTGTTCCGCTAAATCTTAAATACTTTTTAATAATAGGACCTGATGCTGTAAATTCAATTCTCTTTAAATCTTGCTTTTGATTATAAAATGTCGTTGGAAATGGCATACCATCTGTATATAAAGGCTTAATATCTGAAAATAATGGGTCTTCACTCTTAAAGTTCATCTCGCTATATTTCTTTTGTCTTAAAATTTCATATCCAAAAATCTGATCATAATAACTACCCATATATTTTCTATCAAACCACTTAGCATAAACATCTCCTTCACCAGTTGATAAGAAATTATATATAGGAAGCCCAATATTCTTTGAACCAATATATAAATTGCTTAAAAATCTAAAATCAGAAGTTCTTGCTCTTAATTGAAATTCATATTTATCAGTTCCTTCTTTTGTAACAACCTCAACAACGCCAGATGCAGCATTACCATATTCAGCACCAAAACCACCTTTATTTACAGAAACTTCTGAAATAGCATTAAGTGGTAAGTTTGGAGTTGAAGCATTTGTATAAGGATCTCTCAAATCAGCCCCATCTACAACATAAGCAACCTCACCTGTTCTACCACCTCTTATTTGCAATTGTCCTCCATACCTTCTAACACCTGCTTGAAGTTGAAGTGCTTGCTCTACATTAGCAACAGGTAAGTTTTGAAGTTTTTCACTTCTAATTTTATCAACACTTGCTGTTAAATCCTTCTTAATAATAGGCTCTCTTGCTATTACAACTTGTTCCTGTAAAACTATTCCTGTTTCTTGAAGTTTTATGATACCACCAAGAGGACTTATCGTTCTATCAGCTTCAACTACAAGATTTTTCAGAATAAATGGCGCATATCCTGTAAATTCAACTTTCAGTGTATAAGTTCCAGGTGGTACTCTTAATAAGACGAACTCTCCTTTATCATCAGTATATGTTCCGATACCAATCTCTTCTATATAAACAGCAGCAGCAACAATTGGTTGTCCGCTCTTAGCATCTACAACTTTACCTATGATTTTACCATATTGGGCATAAGCGAAGTTAAACAACCCCAAAATAAAGGTTATAAGTATAAACAACCGTTTCATTTTCATAACCTCCTTTTAGACAACTTGAAAATTTTAAAGCATATCATTTTTTAATTACAAAATTAAAGGGTATTAAAACTTTAACCTTAACTTTCTTATCTTTCATCATAGCAGGAGAAAATTTATATTGATAGGCTGCCTTTAAAGCAGACTCATTAAATATACTATTCGTAGAACTAACTACTTGTGCGTCAATAACATTCCCTTCTTCATTAACAACCGCACTTATTATAACTCTCCCTTCAATTCCCGCTTTTTTGGCAAATTCAGGATATTCAGGAGGAACAGATTTTATAACTTGTGGTTTAATTTCAACTTTAAAGAATTCATAAACTTCTTCACTTGTAGGAGCGGGTAATGGAATGTTTTCTATTGGATTTTGTATTGGAGATTCAACAACTTTCTCTTCTGATTTTTGAGGAGAAGCTGTAAGTTCTTGATTTTTTTCACTTGAAACTTCTTTCTTCTTTACCTCAACGATTTTAATATCCACTTTTGGTTTAATTGGTGGAGGAGGCTCCTCTATTCTACCAATAACAGGCATAAATTCAATAGTGACAGGCTTTGGAGGTTGAGATGGTTTATATACTCCAAATTCAATTTTTTTAATACTTGAAAATAATAAAGCTATTATTCCAATTGAAATAATAAAACCAAAGAAAATATTTTGAAGATAAAAATCTTCAACTTCTTGACCCTTTTGAATATAATGTTTTGGTAATTTTGCCATATTTAGCCCCCTGTTATAAAAGCAATTTTGTTTATCCCAATCTGTCTTAACTTGTCCATAACTTCAATAATCGTATTAACTTTTACATTTTTGTCAGCCTTAATAAGAACTGAAATATCCTTTTGAGATTTAATTAAGTATATAGTAGATAAATCATCTAAGGATTTTATTCTAAATCCCTCCGCATATATCTCATTATCATTTACTATCAAAATTGTTGAAACCTTGCTCTGCGTAGGAATTTTAAAGGAGTTGTTTAGTTTTGGAAGATTTATAAATTTTGATTTTTCATAGTACTCAACTTTAACAACAATTACCATAAATACTGCTATTATAAGCGCTAAATTGGCTAATGATACGAAAGAAATTGAAGGAATTTCACGTTTTGGAAAATTTATTTTAACTGCCATAATTACCTTTTTATTACCCCTATGTAGATTTTGGGTGATAATTTTAAAGCCTTGAAAGTCTCAATCGTTATATCAAAAGCTTTTATTAGATATTCATAAGAAGCATCTTGATGAATAATAATGTAAATTGACCTCGTACTATCCTCAGTAAGATAATTTTTTAACTTATAAGTAGTTTCATCAATTTTAACAGGCTCATCTTCAACAAAAAATTCCCCCTTATCATTTATAGAAAATTTTATATAATTTGAAACTTCATATTTTGGAGATGGTTGGAATTTTCCATAAGAGTAAAGAATTCCTCTTGCAGCACCACCTGTTATCTGATAAGGCAATTGGGCAAATGCAGGCTTTTTTTCAAAGGCAAATAATATACCTTTTTCTTTTTTAGGAATATTTAAGGCAAAAAATGAAAGAATAATAAAAGATAAATTCGCAACAGATAATGAAACAAAATCAAATTTAAAATCAATTGTTTTATTTTCTTTAAAAATTTTCATATAACAAGGATACCTTTTTCAAGAAGATATTCAACGAGAGCATTTGAAGCTTCTTCTATCTGTTTTTGATATGTATTTATTCTATTTGTAAAAATAGCATAAAATAAGGCACAAGGAGCAGCGATAACAAATGATGTTAATGTTGCTATTAAAGCTTCACTTATACCACCTGCCACAAGTGTAGGCTCAACTTCACCAGATATAGCTATTGCATTAAAAACCTTTATAAGTCCTATTGATGTTCCAATAAATCCAAGAAGAGGGGATATTGTAGTCTTCACTTATACCACCTGCCACAAGTGTAGGCTCAACTTCACCAGATATAGCTATTGCATTAAAAACCTTTATAAGTCCTATTGATGTTCCAATAAATCCAAGAAGAGGGGATATTGTAGTAATAGCAGACAAATAAATCATATTTCTATCAAGGAAAGATAACTCACTTATAGCTTTTCTTATCATAGCATCTTCAAAAGCACTTTTACCTAATTGAACTTTCTCAAGACCTGCAACTAAAACCTTAGCAAGTGGAGAACGATTATTATATAAATAATCAAGAGCCTCTTTAAGACCTTGCTCTTCAATAATTTCTATAACCTTCTGAACAAGCTTTAAGGGGTTTGTAAATGAAAGAATATAAAGTGATATAAATCTCTCTAAGATGATAGCAAGAGCAAAAATAGCGAGGACCAAAAGTCCCCACATTACAACTCCACCTTTCTGAAAAAGTTCAATCATAAGCTCCTAAAATTTTAAAGGGTGTTAAATTAAAATTTGTGCGTTGTCTAGTAATTCTGAAAGTATTATTATTTCTTATTTTCCCTACCCACCCTGAAAATAAGCCTATGGCTTATAAACTTCGCCCCCTTAAACTTCCCCAAAAACAATAATTTCCTGAAATTTTTATAAATTCTTGACAATCAACTACTTAAAACCATTTATTAGACAAAGCATGTTAAATTAAAATTTGCGTGTTGTCCAATAATTCTGAAATGTATATTATTTCTTCATTTTCCCACCTACCCTTAGATTAAGCCTTCGGCTTTAAAAAACCCCTATTTTTCGGCGGGGGGTTGTTGTCCCCTTAAATGAACCCCCAATTTATTAGACAAAGCTTAAAATTTGTGCCTTGTCCAACAATTCTAAAATTATTTTATTTTATTGTATTTTCCCACCCATCCTAAAAATAAGGCTTTTTTTATGCCAACTAAATTAAAATAAATTTTCCTCTTAACCTTTCAACATCAACAATTTTTTTTACATCCATAACAGCTCTTTCCAAATTATCATTTAAAACCCAATAATCATATTCCCATTTGAAATTCATTTCAATATCAATAAGTGAAATTCTTTGAAATAATTCCTCTTCACTTAAATCACCTCTTTTTCTCAATCTCTCAATTAAAGCTTCTTTACTTGGTGGTATTAAAAATACGCTAATTACCCTACCTCTAAAATTCCTTTCTATCTTTCTTTTACCTTGAACATCAATATCCATTATTATGTCCTTACCATTATTTAAATTTTCAAAAATTGGTTTTTTAAGCGTTCCATAAAATTTTCCATAAATTTCAGCCCATTCCAAAAGTTCGTCTTTCCTTATCATTTCTAAAAATTCTTCCTTACTAATGAAAATATAATCAATGCCATTAACTTCATTCTCTCTTTTTTTTCTTGTTGTAATAGATACCGAATAAAACAAATTTTTATCTAATTCTAAAAGTTTTTTACATATTGTAGTCTTACCACTACCTGATGGTCCTGATATTATTAAAATGAAATTTTGATATTTCATAATTTTGGACCTGCTTTTAAAATTTTACTATCAATATCAAATTTTTTTATGTTTTCAATAAACATATTGGCAAGTTTTTTGGCGCTTTGAATGTAATCTTCTTTATTTTTCCAACTATTTTGTGGATAAAATATCCAATCTGGAATATCTTGAATTTTTTTAGGAACTAACAAACCAAATATAGGAAATTCATAAAATTCAGCATTACCATCATTTATAGCCCAATTTATCATTCTTCTTGTCAAAACAATATCAATTCTACTTCCAATACCATAAGGTCCTCCAAACCAACCAGTATTTACAAGCCATATATTAGGATTATATTTTTCAATTTTTTCAAGAAGCATTTTAGCATATTCAATAGGTTTTAAAACTAAAAATGGCGCTCCAAAGCAAGCGGAAAATGTCGCTGTTGGCTCTTTAATCCCCCTTTCAGTTCCCGCAAGCTTAGCAGTGTATCCTGAAAGAAAATAAAATAATGCTTGTTCTTTTGTTAATTTTGCTATTGGTGGTAATATACCAAAGGCATCAGCTGATAGGAAAAATATATTTTTGGGATGATAACCTTTTCCATCTAATTTTACATTTTCAAGAAAATCAATGGGATAACTGGATCTTGTATTTTCTGTTTTTTCATCACTATCAAAATTAACGCTTCTGTCCTCATTTAATATAACATTTTCAAGTATTGTTCCAAATCTTATAGAAGCATTATATATTCCAGGTTCTTTTTCCTTTGATATTTTTATTACTTTCGCATAACAACCACCCTCAAAATTAAATATCCCTTCATCTGACCACCCATGCTCATCATCGCCTATTAGTGGGCGCTCGGGATCTGTTGAAAGCGAAGTCTTGCCTGTTCCTGAAAGTCCAAAAAATAGCGCTGTGTCCTGATTTTTGCCTATATTTGCACCACAATGCATAGATAAAATGTTTTTAGCTTTTGGATAGTAATAATTTAAAAATGTAAAAACGGATTTTTTAATTTCACCTGCATACAAAGTTCCTCCAATTAGAATAATTCTTTTTGAAAGATGAAGGATAATAAAAACTTCACTTTTTGTTTTATGAATTTCAGGTTTAGCTTTGAAAAACGGAGCATGATAAATAACAATATCTGGATTAACATCTAAATTATCACCTTTATTTGGTCTTATAAACATATTTTTAGCAAATAATGCATGCCAAGGACTTTCAGTTATAACTCTTAATTTTAATCTATATTTCTCATCTGCTCCAACGAACAAATCTTCAACATAAATATCTTTCGTATTTAAGTAATTTTTCACTTCTTCTAAAAGTTTATTAAAATCCACTTCATCAAAAGGTTGATTAACCTCACCCCACCAAACATCATCTTTTGTTTCTTTTTCATATACAATAAACTTATCCTTTGGAGATCTGCCTGTATAAGGTCTTGTATCTACAACAAGCGTTCCATCATTAGAAAGAATGGCAAGATTTTTCTTTATACTTTCTTCATATAATTCAGCTACACTTAAATTATGTTTCATAGTTTCAAAATTTTATAGCCTAATAATTATAAACCAACACTGAAATTTAGCCTACAGCTCCCAAAGCCATTTAAGAACAATAGAAAAGTCTCTACTTTTAGCCTTTTTACCTTTGCCCTTTAATGATAGCCTTTCCTTACATATACTTATAGCGATATTAATTCTTTCATCCCATATATTTGATTGAAATTTTTAAAATTTTTATAGCTGATGAATAATCACCACACATA
>Ga0080007_1066623_pt1 | contig 13740 bp, 11 predicted proteins | sample OctOCTMetagenome_FD_69210 | JGI IMG/M metagenome (GOLD analysis project Ga0080007, IMG submission 69210) | Hot spring and microbial mat streamer communities from Octopus Spring Streamers, Yellowstone National Park, USA - OCT_B (SPADES... | ecosystem: Environmental > Aquatic > Thermal springs >...
GAAGCCAACCCACGCACGATGGAACGCGTCCCTGCAGGTTCGGAGTTTCAGGTTGAGTTCGTGATGGATGTCTATGACGCTAACGGCGACAAGGATTTGCTGGAAGCGCTGGCGGAAGCGATGAAGTTGCTGGAGCACAGCGCTTTAGGCGGGAGCGGTTCAAGAGGCTACGGGCGCGTTCGGTTCAAGGGCTTGAAGGTTGAATGGTTTCCAGTCACTTACTACCGAACGGGCGAAGGTAAGCAATGCTGCGATGTCGGGACTGTTGATAAGTTGCGTGAGAAAGTTGGCGAACTGTGGGAGTGGGTTGGCAGTGCGGCAAAAGGGAGTGAGGGATGATGGCGGTTTGGCTCGTCTCCCTTCGTCCAAGAAGCAGTCTCGCTGGTTGGCTCAGTTCTGACACCCTTTTCGGTGCTCTCTTTTGGGCACTGCGCCAACTGGAGGGTGCATCAAAAGTTCAAAGTTGGTTACAACGCTGCCAAGATGAGCCTCCACAAATCGCCATGTCATCCGCTTTCCCTTTCGTTGACGCTGACAAGACAATTCGCTTTTTGCCCAAGCCACTTACTCTCAACCCAACGGCTCAAATCGTCGCAAAGTGGCAAAGTGACCGAAAAGAGTTCCTGAATGCGATGGAGTTGGCGAAAGAGTTGAGCAAAGCCAACTTCCTCTCCGAGACTTTGTTCTCTCAAGCGGCAAAAGTTGAACTGACAGCAGAAAAGTTGCTGGAGCAGGTGATGAGCAAACAGGTGGAAAAACACAGCGGTTGCCTTATGATGAGCGAAGAAGCGGAGAAAATAGCGTCAACGATTGAGCAAGCGCTTGAAAAGTTGAGGAAAGGCGAGGCAAAGAAGAAGGAGGCAAAGAAGGAGGACGCAAGGGAAGAGAGCACAGAGAAAGAAGACAAGGGCGAAACGAAAAGGCGTTTGCGATTGTGGGCGACGATGGACACACAACACACTGCCGTTGACCGAGTTCTTACTTCCGCTGCCGAAGGTTTGCTTTATTTTGACACCGAACACTTTTTCGCACCGAGTGTCGGGCTTTACTTTTTACTTCGCTGTCCAGACGATTTTCCGATTGAGGCGGTTCTGAGGTTTCTGAACCACAGCGGTGTCGGTGGCAACAGAACCATTGGCAAAGGGCATTTTGAGTGGAGCGCTGAACGCGCTGAACAATGGCTGGAACAACTTGAAGCCAAAAATAGCGATGCCGTCATCTTGCTTTCGCGCTGTATGCCAAAGCCCAACGAATTTGATTGGCAGAAATCGGTCTATCGGACGACCTCACGGCGACCAAAGTTTGAATCCGCTTACGGTCAGCCAATGCGGGTTCACAAAGGCATTGTGAGGCAACTTGTGGAAGGTTCAGTGCTTTGCCCAAACCAGTTCAAAGATGCCTATGGGCAATTGGTCAAAGTTGGTGACTCACAAGACTGGGACGGGACACCGCATCCCGTCTTTCATAATGGCATCGGCTTTCCTTTGCGGGTGGTGATGCCCGATGAAGTGGCGTGAACCGATAACCCTCACCGTCCGCATCCTCTCGCCCGTCGTCATTGGGACGGGCGAAAAATGCAACACACTTGGCTTTGTTACTGATGACGGGAAAGTTTTGGTGGTGGACGAGAGGAAGTTCTTTGCGGCATTGAGCGAACCACAGCGGGAGAGATTTTTGAGTTGGATTGAACCACTCGTAGGAAATTTGGCTTACATCCGCCAGCAAATTCAACGGGCAGGGAGGAATCAAGCCTTGCGACAGCAATTGGGACGACAACGAAGGGAGGCGGAAAGCAACCTGTCGCTGAAAAAGTTTTTGCAGGAAACTTTGCAGATGTCGCAACCTGCTCAATGGCTTCGCTCAGTGCAGGCGCTCCGCTACGAAGTTGCTGCCGTCGCCCTGCCCAACCGTTACGAAGGTTTCACCCTTTGCCTCAAAACTCCTGACCATCGCCCTTACATCCCAGGAAGCGAACTGAAGGGAGCGATTAGGACGGCTGTGTTGGCGAAAATGTTGAACGATGATGTTAACCTTCTGCGACAATTGGCACAAAATTTGCGACCGAGCATGACAAAAGGGCAAATGAACGCTCTTTGGCAAGGGAATGAATGGCTACTCTTGCGCCGAAATCAAAACGATAGAGACGCCCACAACGACCTCTTTCGTGGCATCGCCATCAGCGACAGTGAGCCGTTGCCGACAGATGCCTTGCGCATCTATGCAGCGAAGCGGCTGAACATGAGTAGGGATGTGACTGTGTTCGTTGAAGCCATCGCACCGAACAGCGAAACGGAGGTCACTTTATCCGTCGCCTGCCCTGACCGATGGCTTCAGGCAATTGGTTTGACCGACAAGGCAGGTTGGCTTGATTGGACGAAACTGGCGCATGCCCTTTACGAACACAGCAACGCCGTTTTAGACTTCATCGCAAAAAAGTTTCCAGCGCGGGAGTTTCCGCAAGTCCATGCAAAGGCGCAAAAGTTGAAAGAACAAAACAAGCCAGATGAACCGCTTGTTTGCCTCGGATGGGGTCAAGGGTTTTTGAGCATAACGATGACCGAACCGTTACTGCGTCATCCGAAATATCGTGAAGCCTACGAAACTCTTCGGCAAGCGATGGCGCAAGCCATTAGGCAATACGAGCGCACAAAACAAAACAACTTCCCCAAAACGATTTGGGCAGCGCTGGACGCGAACAGTCAACCCTCAGATTTGTTTGGCTGGGTGCAACTTATAGCGAGGTGACTGAAAGGCGTGGTCATCACAGCGGAAATTAGGCAAGGTGAGATGGGATGCACAAGATTAGGCGGTTTCTGGCGGAAAGGGAAGTGCTAATTGGTCTGGTCATATTCGGCGTTTTGGTTATGTTCGCTGACATCTGTTCGGACTTAGATTGGCATTTTACTGCTGCCACACTTCGCATCGTAGGGATACTTATCCTTCTCGCCTTGTTTGGATTTGATACTTGGTTTCGCTTTCGTCGCCGTCCCATTGATGTGCCGTTAATGTTCACGACAGAAAAGGACAGAAGTGCTGCCCGTGCGGAATGGGGGCGCTTCCTTGTGGCTTCTCGGTTAAGCCCATCGGTGAAATTGATAGAACAGGTTTCGTCAGTTCGTGAGGAAGATTTGATTATCCGCCTTGACCATGACCCGAAAAGTTCGCCTAATCCCGATGATTGGCGTGAGGCATGGCAAGAGTTGCTGAGGGAGTGGGAGAGGGAAGTTGACCAAAGGTTGAAAAGGGATTTGCCCGCTGACGAAAGGTTTTGCTATCACATCGTCCCTCATGTTTGGTTGCCCCTCTCCTTCGCCTTAGGCGCTTCCGTTGGGCTGAGACGCCCCATCGTCCTTTATCATCGGCAAGAAGGTGGGATTTTCCAAGTGATGGATTTGAGAGAGCCTCGCCGCTTGTTCCATGAACCCGACAAAGCCATTGAACCACCTAAGCGCGTGCCCGACGATTGGACGAATTTGCCCGAAGGCGGTAAACTCATCTTGCATTTGGGAATCACCGACCGTCATCCCTTCCCAGAGTTTACAGCCCATCCAGACCATCAAACGGCTGTCAGCGTGGGTCTCGTCTATCCGTTTGATTTGAAACCGCAAAAGGATTGGCTTGGTTATGTCCAGTGGCTTTACCGTGAGGCGAGAGAGTTGTTGGGAAAGTATCAACAGGTGGACTTGTGCATTGCCAGTCCATCGGCGATTGCCTTTGCCCTTGGGATGGCGTTTTCACGGACGCCAAAAGTGACAGTGTGCGATTACCAGAACAGCAAGTATGTGCCAGTTTTTTCGCTGAGTGAGATAGAGAAAAGGTTGCCCTTTGATTGAAGCCCGACGATGGGCTTGACATGGTGGATTTTTGGAGTTAGACTTGAAGCGACCGCTAACCTACCCGAGGGGGCAAAAGGGTGGGAGGTTAGCGGAAGGCGATTTTGACGGCTTATCTCGGAAAAATTTCGGGAAAAGCCACTTTGCACCTTGACAAACTGGTGGGATTGGAAACCGAGGGTGGGGCAGGTTAGCGGAAGGGGCGGAAAATTCTCGGTGAAAGGCTGTATTTTGCCGCTATTTTAGAGGTAACCCTTTCCCGACCCGCCTGCCGTATGAGGGGACGGAGACAGTAAGCCGAGGAGGTTCTTCTTGGTTTTTCTTGAGCTTTCCCGACCCGCCTGCCGCATGAGGGGACGGAGACACCAAATCCCCCCTCCCGGGGGAGTTTGCGTCTCTTCTTTCCCGACCCGCCTGCCGCACGAGGGGACGAGAAAAATGGCGCGATAGTGCGGAGCGCAAAATGTGCAGTGTGCGATAGGTCATGGCTGTAGTTTTGGGTCAACGGTGAAAGCGAGGTGACCGAAATGCCAAAAGGGATGGTCATCACGGTGGGAGTTGGGAGGGGAATTGAGCACGCCATCGCTTTGTCCATCAGAAACTCTCACCCAGACCAGATTGTTTTCCTCGTCACCGAGCAGAGCGCAAAGACTTTGGAACGGATTGAAGAGGAAGCGAAAGGTTTAGGCATAACCTTGCCTCCTTACGAAACCGAACTCATCCGTGACGAAAACGATGCTGAACTGGCTTACGAGGCTGCTGTTTCTGCCATCCGCAAGTTAGGCGAAAAAGACATCGCACCAAGCGACATCACCGTTGACTACACCACAGGCAGTAAGCCGATGTCGGCAGGCGCACTTTACGCCGCCATCATGGAAGGATGCGGTGGGATCGTCTATGTGACAGGAGAGCGGGATGAAAATGGGAGAGTAATTTCTGGGACGGAACGCTTCCTGACATTTGCGCCCACTCGCCTCCTTGCCCGCCGCTTCCTTACAGAAGCAGTCCGCTTGTTCAACGCTTGGCAATTTACCGCAGCAAAGCAGTTGATTGACGAATTCCTTCAACCGTTCCCGAAGGATAAAGTGCCCGAACTTTTCCCTGACCTTGATGGCTTAGGCAAATTGTGCGCTGCCTACCAAGCGTGGGACTCCTTTGACCACATCGCAGCGCAAAAAGCCTTTGACGGCGTTGACCGAAAAACGATGGAGCGTTGGTCACCTGATGGTCAAATTGCACGCAACAAAGGTTGGGTCAACAAGTTAGCGCGGAAGTTGCAATCGGATAAGCCCACTGAACGGTTATGCGAAGAATTGCTGGTTGATTTGTGGGCAAACGCTTTGAGGCGATTGGATGAAGGGCGGTTCATTGACGCTGTGGCAAGGCTTTATCGCCTTGCCGAATTGATTGCCCAATTTCGGTTGCTGCGACAGTTTGAAATTGACACAAGCGATGTGGAGATGGGCAAAGTGCCCGAAAACATGCGTGAGAAATTAGAGAACTACCGCGACGAGAGAGGGAAGGTCAAAATCCCGTTACGGGCAAGTTATGAGTTGCTGGAGGCGTTGGGCGATGAGGTTGGTAAGGCTTGGGCACAACCCAAACTGAGAGATGCCTTGAGCGCTCGCAACAACTCCATCGCAGCACACGGGCTTGAACCTGTCACAGGCGAAGTCGCTTACAAGTTGAAAGAAGCCATTGAGCCGCTTCTCAATTCGGTTGTGCCCAACTTGCAGCAGTGCCTTCAGGAAACCGAGTTTCCTAACTTGAGCCCATGAAATGTCCTGAAGCCTTCGGCGGGCGATAACGCAAGCCATCCCTCAGTATGCCCGCACCAAACCCAACAACTTTCCCCGCAGCCTTTGGGTTGCGACTGACCCAGCGGCAGCCTCACCGACCTTTTCGGATGGGCGAAACTGACGCCATAATGATTGACGATGGGCTTTGACCACCAATCCCCTCGCAATGTTGGGGTGACTATCAGCCACGACACGAGCAGCCACGACAAGCGCATGGCGCAAAAATCAAAATCGCAGCCGCTGCAAAGACAAAATCGCCGCGACGGCAAAGGGGTGATGCCTGTGCGCCAGTTAACGGCACGCGATTTGGTCGGATTGAAAACGCCGACGGAGATTGCCATTAGCGCTGACGGCGCGGCGATTGCCATCGTCGCCAGCGAACCCGATTGGGAAGCGGGCGAAGTTTGGTCGCACCTTTGGCTTTGGCGGGATGGCGAACTTTGCCAATGGACTTTTGGCAAGGAACGCGTCAGTCAACCCCGCTTCTCTCCCGACGGAAAATGGTTGGCTTTTCTGGCGCAACGGGGCGAACCGAAAGATGGCACCGAACCGAAGGCGCAACTTTGGCTGATGCCGTTAAACGGTGGTGAACCCCGCGCCATCACCGATGCCGACGAAGGCGTGACGGCTTTCGCTTGGCATCCCGACGGGACGGCAATTTGGGCAATCATCCCCGAATCTAAATCCGACGAACGCAAACGCGCCGAAGACGCCGACCGAAAACGCAAACGCGACTACGCCTTCCACGACGACGAACTTCCCCGACGCGCTCTTTGGCGCTTCCGAGTGCCCGAAGGGGATGGCGAGAAAGTGTTCGTCGGCGACGCAGGTATTTACGAAATCGCCTTGTCACCTGACGGCAATCGCTTGATCTTTGCCACGACTCAAACGGGCAAGCGGGATGATTGGCGTCGCTCCAAACTTTTCTGGCTCGCCCTTGACAGTGCGGAAAAAACGCCCGTTGCCCTTTGCGATCGGGCGGGCGCGCAATTTTCGCCTCGTCCCTCGCCCGACGGAAACTTCGTCGCCTTTTTGAGTTGGCGCAACCCTGAGCGCAGTTTCTCGCATCACCGCCTCTTTGTCGCCGACTTTGAGGGCAACTGGCGCGAAATCGCCTCCCTTCCCGATTTGGAGGTGGACGAACTGCGTTGGGTGCGCAACGGCTTTTGTTGCCTGCTGCAAACGGGCGTCACCTCGCAACTTTGGCGATTGGACGAAAGGGAAGCGATGCCCATTACCGATGCCGACTGGGTGATCACGGCGTTGGATGTCACCCCCGACGGCAAAACTTTCGCCGCCATCCGCACCGATGACCAAAATCCGCCTGATGTGTGGCTTGGGAAAGACGACGGCGAACGAGTGCGATGGACAAAGGTGAGCGATTTCAACCCGCCAGTGAAAAGTTGGCGGTTGCCGAAGGCGCACCTCGTTCAATGGCGCTCGGAGGACGGCATGGCGATTGAAGGTGTCTTGTGGCTCGCTTCGGACGAACCTCGCCCGCCTGCCCCTTGCCCCACCGTCATTTGGGTTCATGGCGGACCGAAAGGGCGGGCGATGAAGGCGTTGCTTTCGGCGACGGGTTTCCCCGCCTTTTTGGCGGCGAACGGTTACGCCGTTTTGGCGCCCAACTTTCGTGGCAGCGGCGGTTACTCGGATGCCTTTGCGACGGCGAACTTTTGTGACTTAGGTGGCGGCGATTTCCGCGACATCCTTGCGGGCGTGGAATGGTGCATTTCTCAAGGCATCACTGACCCCCATCGCATCGGGATTGCGGGCGGAAGTTACGGCGGTTACATGACCAACTGGGCGTTGGCGCATTCGGAGCGCTTCAAAGCAGGCGTTTCCCTTTTCGGCATCGCCCTGCTCTTCAGCGACTTCGGCAACAGTGACAACCCTTCGTGGGAGCCTGATTACTTGGGCGGGATGCCTTGGGAAGCCACCGACCTTTACCTGCACCGCTCGCCTTTCGTCCATGCCCATCGCATCCGAGCGCCTTTGCTCTTGCTGCACGGCGAAAGCGACCGCAACACCTTCATCAGCAACAGCCAAGAGATGTTCACGGCGCTGAAGAAGTTGGGGCGGACGGTGCAGTTCGTCCGCTATCCCCGCGAAGGGCATGGCTTCCGCGAGCCTTATCACCGCGTTGACGCTTTGGAGCGCACTTTGCGCTGGTTTGACCGATGGCTGAAGGGTGATGCCTTTGCCAGCGCCACTCCCTTGGGCGAGACGGCAGCCGATGATGAGTTGCAAGTTTGCCTGACGCAAGTCCGCTATCCTGTCAGATGGCTGAATTGCCAACCGAGCGATGGCGAAGGGTTGGCGGAAGCGACAATCACTTTGCAAGCGATGCGGGAAGGGATGCGGGTTTCGCTGGCGAAGGAAATTCGGCTGTGGGATGACGAAGGGCGAGAGCATCCACCATTGGGCATCGTGCAAGGAGAAGGCGAAAACAGTTTCGTCGTGGAAGGCGACTTGCAGGTCGCTGTGCCGAAGGAGCGCTCCCTTCCCCTTCGCCTCGCCTTCCGCTTGCCTTCCGAACGTCATCCCTGCGCCTTGCAAATTCGTTCCCTCACTTTGCGCTGCCAATCCTAAATGCGAAGGAGGTTCGGCGATGGAGCAGATAGAGAGGTTGATAGAAGAGGGCATCAATCTTGCCGATTTAGGTCGCCTTGAGGAAGCCATCGGCTGTTATGAGGAAGCCGTCAACCTCTGTCGGCAATGGGCAGAAGGAGAAGGGCGGGAAGAGTTTTTAGCGAGGGCGCTGTCAAACAAAGGCGCAGCCCTTCGGCGATTGGGTCGTCTTGAAGAATCGCTGAATTGCCTAAATGAAGCCGTCGCCCTTTATCGCCAATTGACGAAAGTGGAGGAGCGAAAGGATTTGTCGGATAAGTTGGCAGGGGCGTTGGTGAACAAAGGCAATGTGTTGGACGATTTGGGTCGCCCACACGAAGCCCTCCAGTGCTATGAGGAAGCCATCACCCTCTTTAAGCAGTCAATGGAAAGACAAGGGCGAGCGGAATTGAATGAAGGATTAGCGTTGGCACTGATGAACAAGGGCGTGACGCTGCGAGGTCTGGGTCGCCTTGAAGAATCGCTGAACTGCTTTGATGAAGCCATCGCGATTTATCGGCAACTGTGGGAGCAAGGGCAAGGAGCGCCCGCATATGAATTTGCGATGACGCTGATGAACAAGGGTGAAACCCTTCGGCGATTGGGTCATCCTGAAGAAGCGCTGAGTTACTTTGATGAAGCCGTCGGAATTTTTCGGCGACTGGTGGAGAAGCATCGGGGGTTCGCAGAATGGCTGGCATGGACATTAAGGGACGAAGGCAAGGCGCTGGATGATTTGGGTCGGCTGGAAGAAGCGCTGGCATGCTACGATGAAGCCATTGCCCTCTATCGGCAATTGGTGGAAGTTGAAGGGCAAAAGGCGTTGGAAAAGGAGTTGGCGGCGACAATGATGAACAAGGGTGTCACCCTTCGGCGAGGGGGACATTGGGAAGATGCGCTTCACTGCTTTGAGGAAGCCATCGGGATTTACCGACGGTTGGTGGAAGTGGGTGGGCAAAGGGAACTGGTGAGCGAGTTGGCGTCGGCGCTGGTGAACATAGGAAATGCGCTCGCCGATGCGGATCGTCCAGAGGAAGCGTTGACATGCTATGACGAAGCCATCAGGGTCTATCGGCAACTGGTGGAAGGGGAGGGGCGAGGGGAGTTGGTGAGCGATTTGGCAGGGATACTGGTGAACAAGGGCAACGCACTCGCTGATCTGGGTCGCTTTGAGGAAGCCCTCTGTTGCTTTGACGAAGCCGTCGCCATTTATCGGCGATTGGTGGGGACGGAGGGAAGGAAGGAGTTAGCGAGTTGGTTGGCGGCAGCGTTAGTCAACAAGGGTGGGGCGCTCCAAAAAGCGGAGCGCTTTGAGGAAGCCCTTCGCTGCTTTGACGAAGCCATCGCCATTTATCGGCAATTGGTGGAAAGGCAGGGGCAAAAGGAATGGACAGATAAGTTGGCAGCGGGGTTGATGAACAAGGGCGCAACCTTAGATGATCTGGGTCGCTTTGAAGAGGCGCTGCAATGTTACGACGAAGGCATCAGGTTGTGGGAGGAAATGATGGAAGCGGGTTCAACGCATGTGGCAGCCTGGCTTCTTCAAGGACTGGGCGTTCGGTTTGAACTGAAGCGACGAATGAGGGACTGGCAAGGAGCGGCGGAAGACATTTACCGAGCCCTTGCGGTCGTCCAACCTTTCCTCGGTGCAGAATCGCCCCCTGAATCAGTGGTGATGGCACTGATAGCGTTTCTCTTTCGGCTTCGCCTATTAACGCCAGAAGAGTTGGCGGAACTGGAAGAGGTGTTGGGGGAAGAGGGTTTAGGGAAGGAACTGCAGGATTGGTTTGAGCGATGGGGCAATGACCCGTAAGACAATGACCAACGCCCCCGTTCAACCTCCTGCCCAACGGCGAAGAAAGCAGCCCTTTGGAGGGCGGGTTGTCACTTTGATGCCCACTTTCACACAGACCACCGAGTCAAAATGGCGTCGGAAAGAAATGCCCTTGACTTCTTTGCCTGTGTTGCGTCGCCGCCAGTTCCGCCACCAAAGGCGAAAGTTCAGCGAAAGACCCAAAAGGCATTGAGGTGCGCCTAACTACATCGGGGTGTGTCCGCAAGGCAATGGCTATCACTTCCACGAACCTTTCAGCCAGAAAGAGGGTGATGTGGTGGCAAGGCATCAGAGGGGCAAGGTTATCGGAGGCGGTGAAGCAAAAGGATGGCACCGAAGAGGCTGAGCAGGTTGGCGAAGTGGCTGCCGAGGAAGGGCGGAAGGGAGCCTGCCTTCGCTAAAAGCGTCCCGATGTTCCAAGCGAAGTAGTAAAGCAAGATGAAAACGACGCTGACACCGACGGCAATGCCCCCGCCCCGACTTAATTGCAACGCCACTGGCGCCCCCAACATCGCCAACATCAAGCAACTGAGGGACAGGGCGAAACGGTTGTGCCACTCTACGAGGTAGTCGGCGATTTTTTCGCGAGGCACGCGCCAGCGTTGCAGCAAGCGGATTTGGACAGTCAAGGCAGGAAGGCTTAAGCGGTTGGGGGCAAATTGTTTGCTGTCGCCCGAAAAATTTTCGGGCGGGCGCAAGGGGACGAGGCGGGAGAGGCGGGCAAAGTGTTGGCGCATGATGGGTTTGTCAAGGGGAGCGATGCGCTGGACGAAACCGTCCCGAAACTCCACTCGGTTGCCGACCCACCGAGCCGAAGTCGCCTCCACATAGAGCCGTTCCTCCCGATCCATTCGTTCCAACAGCCAAACCCCTTCTAACTCTCCGCTTTTGGGGTTGAACCGACGGGCGCCCAAAACGATGCGGGGGTCGTTGGGTGGTTGAGCGATAAGGATTTCGCGGGAAACGCCTTCGCTGCGCTCCCGATAGCGCCAGAGCAGCGCATCGGCAGCGCCGTAGGTTGGTGGGACGACGAAAGCGTTTAGCCAAAAGGCGAAAACGCTTAGCCCCGCCGCCATCCCAGCGATGGGCAAGAGCAAACGGTGGAAACTGATGCCCGCTGAAAGCAACGCCACGATCTCCAAGTCATGGCTCATCCGCCCGATGGTCATGACGACGGCAAGGAGCGTCGCCATCGGGAGGCTGAGGGCGATGAGGTTAGGGAGCGCCAGCAGAAACCAGCGCACGGCATCGCCGACAGGGGCTTTGAGCAAAAAGAGCAACTCAATGCCTTTGCTGAACACTTCGCCGACCATCAGGAAGCCAGCAAAGACCGCCAACCCTGTCAGCCACGCGTTCGTTAACTCCCGCATCAAGTAGCGGTCTAAGATGGTCATGGCAAAAACGCCTGCCCTCACAACGCAAAACTTTCGCCCAAGTAATGGCGGCGGGCGATGGGGTCGTTGACGATTTCCTGGGGCGTCCCATGCGTGCGAATAACGCCTTCGGAGATGATGTAACTGCGGTCGGTGATTTTCAAGGTCTCACGGACATTGTGGTCGGTAACGAGGATGCCGATGCCTTTTTGCCTGAGTTGGGTGATGGCGTGTTGCAAGTCTTCCACGGCGATGGGGTCAACGCCCGTGAAGGGTTCGTCTAACAGCAAAAATTTGGGGTCGGTCGCTAAGGCGCGGGCGATTTCCACCCGCCGTCGTTCCCCACCCGACAACTCTTGCCCCCAGTTGTGGCGGAGATGGGTGAGGTTGAACTCTTCCAGCAATCGTTCGGTGATTTCTCGCTGCTGGCGGGGCGGGATGCCCCGCATCTCCAAAACCAGACGGATGTTCTCTTCCACCGTCAGTTTGCGGAAGACGGACGGCTCTTGTGGCAGGTAACTGATGCCCAAACGGGCACGGCGATACATCGGCAGGTCGGTGATGTCTTGCCCGTCAAAAAGCACCCGTCCACCATTGGGGCGGATGAAACCCGTGAGCATGTAAAAAGTCGTCGTCTTGCCCGCGCCGTTAGGACCGAGCAACCCGACGACTTCGCCTTGACGCACTTGCAGGGAAACGCCGTTGACGACCCATCGTTGACGGTAGCGTTTCCTCAATTCCCGCCCTTCCAACACTAACGGCGTTTCGCTCATGGGCTCTTCACTCCCCCGAAGGGTTGGTAGGGCGACGATGCCAGCGGAGTTGGGGATGGCGCAAGTGTAACCTCTGCAAGGTCGTGTCGCCTTCCATCCCTTCCGCGACACCCGTCACCTGCTCCCCGTCCAAACGGACGGGTCCTGAGCCTGTCAGGTGCCCTTGCCGCCAATCCCAAGTCAATTGGGGCAATTGCACTTTAAGCCGTGCCAGTTTGCCGATGGCGGTAACACCGCCTTCCATCGCCATTACCTGTTCCCGAAACCGAACGAGGATTTGAGGGGCAGAAAAAACCGTGATGACCTTCCCCTTACGCTTGACTTGACAGATGCTTCCTTTCGTGACAACGACTTGCGTTTTTGGGTCGTAGCGCCCTTGACGGAATTGAAGCGTCCAAACTTCGTTGCGCTCTGGCACTTCCACGACCAGTTGCCCCTGCATCACCTGCACCTCTTCGGATGGTTTTGGTGCAGGCGGTAAGGTGGGTCGTGGCATGGCGGTCAAGGTGACGGCGAGCCACCATGCTAAGGTCAGGATCATCAGCAAACCCGCAACGCCCAGCAAAGGCAACCATGCCTGACGCAAAGGCAAGTCACCTGTCCTTAAGGCACGAGGCATCAGCGTCATTCCCGTCCCCACTGTTGCGCCATCCTTCTCGGTCGTTATAATTGTGCGTCGGCAAAAAGGCTGGGGCGTGGTGCAGTCGGTAGCACGCGGGACTCTGGATCCCGAGGTCCCTGGTTCGAAGCCAGGCGCCCCAGCCATGCCAGTTTGCTTCCGAGGCTGGTCAACGGGCTTGTTCATCTTGGGCATTGACCTTCCTCTCCTCCCACGGAGATTCCGTTGGCTGCCGCAAATAAACTACTCGTCCCCGACTCCCCTCAACCTGAGGGCGAAAAGTTTTGACCAGAAGGTGGAGGGTTTTCAGTGGAACTGCCTGCGGGAGCGTGTTAAAATCCCAAGCGACACCGCTGACTTGACGGCCCCGTCGTCTAGCCCGGTCAGGACGCTGGCCTCTCAAGCCAGAGGTCGCGGGTTCAAATCCCGCCGGGGCCACCATTGTCCTGCCTTTCTGCTTCTCGTCCGTCCGCCTCGTTTTGCCCTCGCCATTTTCGCCCGATGCCCTTGACCGTCTCTTCTCCATCCGCCCGATAAACTCAACCTTGCCTTTCCCTCATGTGTCGGCGCTCCAACTCATTTGATAGCGCTACACTTTTGACCGAGACGGATGGGCGAGGTGATGGTTGTGCGATGGGTTGCGATACTGTTGACGCTGATGACAGGAGGGATCGCGATGGCTGGGTTGAGAGTGACGAGTTTGAGGTGCGAGTATCGTGTCAACCCGTTGGGCATTGATGTGCCCCAACCCCGGCTTAGTTGGGTCGTGGAAGCGACGAACCCGGACGAACGAGGACAGCGCCAAACCGCTTATCAAATCCTCGTCGCCTCGTCCCGCGAAAACCTTGACAAAGATATCGGCGACCTTTGGGACACGGGCAAAGTGAACTCCGACGAGA